>Ga0256828_1001846_pt1 | contig 13026 bp, 12 predicted proteins | sample CV88metaG_FD_185993 | JGI IMG/M metagenome (GOLD analysis project Ga0256828, IMG submission 185993) | Hydrothermal vent microbial communities from East Pacific Rise, Pacific Ocean - CV88 | ecosystem: Environmental > Aquatic > Marine > Hydrothermal vents | place: Pacific Ocean: East Pacific Rise... | reverse complement strand
AATTGTGACCTGTTTCTCCTGCATTACTTCAAGTAAAGCAGATTGTACTTTTGCAGGTGCACGGTTAATCTCATCAGCGAGTAAAAGATTCGTAAATATAGGACCTTTTTTGATCTTAAACTGATTGTTTTGCGGATCATAAATCTCTGCACCTAAGATATCTGATGGCAAGAGGTCTGGAGTAAACTGAGCTCGTTTAAAGTCCAGTCCCAATGCTTTAGAAAGTGCATTAACTGTTGTAGTCTTTGCAAGACCAGGTACACCTTCGATTAGAATATGACCTTCACATAAAAGAGCGATAAGAAGAGAGTCTATCATCTTCTCTTGCCCAACAACTACTTTTGAAACTTCTTTTTTTACATTTTGAATCTTTGAAATCATATTTCACTACCTTTTTAATATATGTTATTATTATCTATATAGTGAAAGTATATTCCTTTGTAGTAAATGATTTTTAAATATCTAGATTGAGGATTTTTGCTATAGACTGCTCTTGGATAAGCCTCATTAATTTTTTCTCCAGATCTTGTTTTGCAATATTATAACTTTGTGAAGAGTGACCATTTAACCTTATTGTATTTGTTGCAAGAGTTGTATTTTTATAATCTTTCGTTATAAATCTAAATTCTGTTCTTAATATAAAAAAACCATATGATTTTGCCTTTTGAATATCTGTTCTTATAACAATTGTAAAATGATTTTTATTATGAACATCTTTAATTTTTATTTTTTTCTCGGATAAAGCTTTTGCAATAGGAGCAATAAAAGCTTCATCATCTGAAACTATTGAAAATGTTATATTTTTTAGTAGAATATCTCTTTTACTTTTTAGTGTTTCATAGCTGTGAAAATAAATTTCATTATCAAAACTTTCGTCTAGAGCACTCATAACAAGAAGAGTATCATTAAGCCTGTCAAAAGAGTGAATCGTCTCATTATAATAGTGTAACTTTTCTAAAAGAGTTTTTTCTTTGCTTCTTTGCTCCCAACTCTCTATAGCTGTAAACTTTTGATCAAGTTCTTTTTTCAGACTTTGAAAGAATCTTTTTTTATCAAGTTTGACCAAGACCGCATATCTTTTAAACCCTAATTTTTCAATATCAACAACTTCATAGTTACTAATACGTATCTTCTTTACTTCACTTTGTATCTCATTAGTATACGTTGCATCTTTTGAATATACCCTTCCCTCTTTAATAATACTCTTGGCACTAAACTTTGACGAAATTGAAACAGAAAGAGTTGCAAGAAGTGAAGAGAGTGCATTTGTAACAGCTTCTTTTTTATTGATACCTTCACCAACACTATATATAATATTGTCTGTTGCAGAAGGAGGTTTGAAATACCAAGCAGGTAAACTTTTTTCCTTAACAACAACACGCTCTTTTTGAGAACCACAAGCCGTAAAAACAAGTAATATAGCTAATAAGATATAAACTGATTTCATCGCTCTAACTGCTTTAATGTTCTTTTTCTTTTTTCTATCAAAGAGTTTATCCTCACTATAGCTTCATTAATTTCTTCTACTGGTTCTATCATTAGATTATCTGCATAGTCATAGTATTCTTTTGCCTCTTCATATTTTCCCTGAGCCTCTTTTATAACTCCCAAATCATAAAAAGCAACATAACTTTTTGCATCTGTAGAGTCAATAAGTTGCATTAACAGAGTTTCTGCCTTATCATAACGAGCCTGTTGTATATACTCTAAAGAATATTTGAGTAATTTTTCCTGTTTAGAGGTATAATCTAAGTCTGGATCTTCCAAAAGTGTTACATAAAATTCTCTATAGTGTGGAGTTAATTTATAAGTAAACTGATTCGCTATTGAAGTTGCTAGGTTTTGCGCTGCCATAGATGTTGATGGAAGTGGATGAGAATCATCACTGCAATGCTTATATACTCTACTTCTACTAAAAGTATCTGCATAAATAATATCTCCAAGAGAGACATCTACAACACGAATTTCAGCAGAAAGGCCAACAACTCGTTTCATACAGCGTACCCTATAATAAATAAGTTCACTACACTTAGCATTTGCACATCGAACACGATCTGCATAATAATAACTATCCTGTTTGGCTGGAGATTGAACATTACCTGAAATTATAGCTTCTGCGCCTATGATCTCACCAACTTTAACTGAATTCTTTTCATCAGTCAGTCCGCTACTTTGAAATTTTTGCTCATTTAAAACTTGATTTAAATCATTTCTACTAACAATAGTAAAATATTTTTTATTTTTAATACGAAAACCAGCAAGGTTGGCTTCAATTTTATGCGAGAGAGCAACACGATCATTTTTAAAATTTAATACTGCTATCTTTTTTGTTTGAGAAATTCTATCTATTTGAGCTGGTTCAAGTGCTCGAATCCTTACTTTTTGTGCACATGAAGTGAATAGGAACATGACAACAAAAAGTATAAAAGAGAGGCCTAGCTTCATTTTTTTCCTTAAATTAAGCAACGATTGTAGTTAAAAACTATTTAATTGCTTATTAATATATAAATATTGGATAAATTTTAAAATTTCTTCTTATTTTTCTTGACATAAAGAAACTATTTGTCTATAATTTCGACCTCTTAACAATTTAGAGGCAAATGTCTTGTTAGCTCAGCTGGTAGAGCACGTCACTTTTAATGATGTGGCCGATGGTTCGAATCCATCACAGGACACCATTTACAAAGAGTTTGGCCCCGTCGTCTAGCGGTTAGGATCCATGGTTTTCATCCATGTTACAGGAGTTCGATTCTCCTCGGGGTCACCAATTTTAAAAGAAATCTCTCCTAAATATCATCACAATTCGATTAATGACTTAAACGATAACTAATTGGTACAGTCAGAATCAATTCTTCATCTGGTTTTGGAAACTCGCCTGAAAGATTTTCTAAAGTTTTGATAGCCCCTCTAGAGAGTACATCTTTATCTGAAGAGATAATTTCAATATCTTTGATTTTAGCATTTTCCTGAAGTGTAAAACGCACAATCACTTTACCTTCGATTCCTCTTTTACGTGCTCGTCGTGGATAATAAAGGTTCTCTTGTAAAAGTCTTGCTATTTCTTTAAGATGCCGATTGACATAATGTTCTTTTGTAGTATCGATTTGTTTTGTTTTGAGAGTTTTATTTTCGCATTGACAAACTTTGCACTGGCATATTTTTTGTTGTTTTTGTGGACATACAGCTGTCGGTTCTACAATTCTTTTAATTTCAGGGGATATTTTTTTTTCTAAAACTTCACTCTTTTTAACAAAATCTTTTTTAACAACACTCTTTACTTTCTTAGATTGCTTTACATGTACTTTTTTCTTTACAAGCTTTTTTGGAGTTGGACGTTTAGGCTTTTTTTTAACTTTTTTTTGCTTTTTTTCTACACGCTTTTTTATCTCTTTTTTCTTCACGTTACTAGATTGAATAGTAGTTTGATGTATATTCCCTAGTTTTATACAAATTTTAGTTTCTACTGGCTTAACTTTAACAGCACTAGAAGCTGCTGTATAAAGGTAAAATACTGCTGCAAGTAACAGTGAATGAACTACTATTGAAAAAAGAAGTGACTTAGAGTGCTTATTCATAAAAAAATAGTAGCTAAAACATTGTTACAAGAGTGTTAAATAGCACGTTTAAATTCTGGGTATGCTTCAACACCTACTTCATTGACATCCAGTCCTTCAACTTGAACATCATCAGCAGCTCTAAATTTCACAAAATTATTAATTATATATAACACAATATATGAACTTACAAATGCAAATATCCCAATAATTACAATACCTTTAATTTGTGCCATAATTGAAACATCTTCCACAAAGATACCAACTGCCAAAGTTCCCCAAATACCATTTACAAGGTGAACAGAAAGTGCACCAACCGGATCATCAAGCTGAAATTTATCAAATACAGGTACTGCAAAAATAACTAATGCCCCACCAATTGCACCAATTAAAATTGGAGTATACATATCATAGAGATCCGGTCCGGCAGTAATAGCAACAAGTCCACCAAGTGCACCATTTAAAATCATAGTAATATCAAGAAGCTTATATCTTGCATACATTATAATTGCTGCAATAATTGCACCTGCAAGCCCTGCCGTATTTGTATTCATAATAGTTTTGGCTACTGTATTAGCACTTTCAATACTTGAAATTGAACCAACACTTCCACCATTAAATCCAAACCATCCTATCCAAAGAATAAGTGCACCTAAAACAACTAGAGGAATATTTGATGCAGGCACTACTTTTATCTTTCCATCTTTATAACGTCCTTTACGTGGTCCCATAATTAAAATTGCAGCTAATAATGCCCAGCCACCTGTTGAATGAATAACAGTTGAACCTGCAAGATCATACATATCAATATCTAAAAAAGTTCCAGCCAGCATATCTGCTCCCCATGATATATTAACAACAAGAGGATAAATAATAGCAGCCATAACAACTGTAAAGATCATCAGGGGAATAATCTTAACACGTTCGCTTACCCCTCCACTCATAATATTAACTGTTTTACCAACAAAAGCCATCTGAAATAAAAATGCTGCCCAGATACTCATAGAAGAGTTCTCCCATGAACCAAATGCAAGGGAGTACCCAACAAGTAAAAAAGCCATAGAGGCAACAGCATAGATCATAGTATTAACAGTTAATACAGAAGATACATTTTTTGTTCTAACAAGACCAGCTTCAAGCATAGCAAAACCAGGCACCATAAAAATAATAAGAACCATGGCAAATAGAGCAAAAAATGTATCTATTATATATTTAAAATCAGCTTCAGACATTATAAACCTTTAAATTGAACTTAAAAGTTGAGTCTAGCAAAATAATTATATGTTAAAAATAAAACTGGGAGTTAAAAGAAGGTGCATATGCAAAATGCATATGCAAATGTGAAAGAATGAAACTAAATTGCTTCTTCGTCAGTTTCACCCGTACGGATTCTGATGATTTTTTCAATATCACTAACAAAAATTTTACCATCACCAATTTTTCCAGTACGAGCAGCTTCAACAATTGTTGCAGTAACTTTTTCTACCATATCTTCAGCAACAACCATCTCCATTTTGATTTTTGGTAAAAAATCAACTACATACTCCGCACCACGATAAAGTTCACTATGCCCTTTTTGACGACCATAACCTTTTACTTCACTTACAGTCATACCGTCAATACCGATCTCTGCAAGTGCATCTTTTACATCTTCTAGTTTAAATGGTTTAATAACCGCTTCTACTCTTTTCATTATCATTACTCCAAAAAGTTTAATTGTTGTCTAAATTGTAACCATATTTGATTACAAAATCAATAGACCAATCTCAAAAAGAGATTAGTTGTTTATATACTTCTCACCATGAACAGACTCATCAAGTCCCATAGCTTCACTCTCTTCATCAACACGGCTTCCACCTGTAAGTGCAGTTGCAATGTAGTAAACAACCACTGTACCGATCAATGTAAAAAGACCTACAACAACTACTGATTCAACTTGAACCATGAATTGTCCCATTCTATCACCTGATTCTTTTAGTGGTCCATCCCAGAGAAGGTCTGCATCTTGAACAGCTAAAAGACCAGTAGCAAGTGCACCAAAAAGACCAGCTAAAAAGTGAACACCAAAGGCATCTAATGAATCATCATAACCAAGTTTCTTTTTAAGCACTGTAACACCCCAGAATGCAAATACAGTTCCTAAAATACCAACAATAAAAGCTCCACCAACACTTACAAAACCAGCAGCAGGAGTAATAGCAACAAGACCAGCAACAGCACCTGTAGCAATTCCTAATAGAGTTGGTTTTTTGTAGACAAACCACTCGGCAAGCATCCATGTAATAGCAGCAGCAGCAGTAGCTACAGTAGTTGTAAGAAGAGCAACACCGGCAATAGCATTTGCACCAAATGCAGATCCTGCATTAAATCCATACCAACCAAACCATAATAAAGCAGCACCAAGAGCTGTTAAAAGTACAGTAGCAGGTTTCATTGCAGATTTTGGATATCCTGCACGTTTGCCAACTAAGATTGCAAGAACTAAACCTGCAAGACCACCATTCATGTGTACAACAGTACCACCAGCGAAGTCTAAAGCACCAGCATCAAAAAGTAGTGCACCATCACCACCCCATACCATGTGAGCAACAGGAGCATATACTACAAGTCCCCAGATAGCTACGAAAACTAACCAAGTGGAGTACTTCATACGTTCAATAACAGATCCAGATGCAATAGCAACAGTAATAGCAGCGAATGTACCTTGGAAAGCAACAAATACATATGTAGGATATGTTCCACTTAAGTCTGTCCACTTGATACCATCAAGCATAACATTTCCAAAACCACCTATCACGTTTTGAAGTGCCGCAGAGTCTGATGTACCAAATGCAATTGAGTAACCCGCAACGATCCAAACAACAAATGCAACAACAAATGCACCAAAAACCATTGCATATGTATTAAGCACATTTTTACTTCTCGTCATACCTGCATAAAAGAGTGCAAGTCCAGCCGGTGTCATAAGTAATACTAATGCAGTAGACATCATCATCCATGCAGTATCCCCTGTATCTAATGTATCTTCAGCAAATACAAATGTTGGTAAAGCAAGTAGTAATGCTATTAACCATTTCTTCATGTGAATCCTTTTGTTTTATATTTTTCGAAACGGAGTATGACACAAAAGTTTGCATAAATTATTATTATGTTGATTAATTTTTAAGCAACTTTTTTCATTGCTCTGTTTATAACTATTATGTATAATTTTCTCAAAATATGCATTTAAACATTTTCTTAAGCCTTAATTAGATATTATGCATAAATTTTATTTTTAAATACTAGGGTGTTTTAATGAGCGATTTGCTAAATAACGACGATATACAGACTATTAATATAGAAGAGACTCTTCAAAACTCTTATCTTGACTACTCAATGAGTGTTATTGTTGGGCGTGCTTTACCTGATGTTAGAGATGGGCTAAAACCTGTTCACAGACGTATACTTTATGCTATGGACAAACTTAATCTCTCTCATGGTGCAAAGTACAAGAAGTCAGCACGTATAGTTGGTGATGTTATTGGTCAGTACCACCCGCATGGTGATACTGCAGTTTATGATGCACTTGTTCGTATGGCGCAAGATTTCTCTATGAGAATGGAACTTGTTGACGGGCAAGGAAACTTTGGTTCAGTTGATGGTGATTCTGCTGCGGCTATGCGTTATACAGAAGCACGTATGACAAAATATGCAGGTGAGCTTTTAAAAGACTTGGAAAAAAATACTGTCAACATGATCGACAACTATGATGCTACAACGAAAGAGCCGGATGTTATGCCAACTCGTGTTCCAAATCTACTTATCAATGGTTCGAGCGGTATTGCTGTTGGTATGGCTACAAACATTCCTCCACATAACCCTACAGAGATTATGCATGGTCTTAAAGCCCTACTTGCAGATCCAAATATCTCCTTAATTGACTTAATGGAACACATTAAAGCACCAGATTTTCCAACAGGTGGCATTATATTTGGGAAAAAAGGTATTATTGATGCGTATGAAACAGGCAGAGGGCGCATAAAAGTACGTGCAAAAACACACATTGAACAAAAAGCGAAAAAAGAGGTCATTGTTATTGATGAACTTCCTTACCAGGTAAATAAAGCACGTCTGATTGAGAATGTTGCAAACCTTGTAAAAGACAAACTCATTGAAGGTGTCAGTGAAATTCGTGATGAGTCTGACCGTGATGGTATGCGCGTGGTCATTGAACTTAAACGTGATGCTATGAGTGAAATAGTACTCAACAACCTTTTCAAACAGACTGCAATGCAAGTTACCTTTGGTATCATTATGCTATCTATATTAAATCAAGAACCTCGTATCTTTGGTATCATTGATATTCTAAAACACTTTATCAATCACCGTAAAACGATCATCATCCGTCGCACAATTTTTGATCTTGAAAAAGCAAAAGCACGCGCACATATTTTAGAAGGTCTCAAAAAAGCAATTGATATCATTGATGAAGTAATTCGTGTTATCAGAGCTTCAACAAATGAAGATGAAGCGAAAGAGAATCTTGTAAGTGAATTTAATTTCTCTGAAATTCAAGCAGCAAGTATCGTTGCTATGAGACTTGGTCGTCTTACCGGTTTAGAAATTGAAAAAATTGAAAATGAACTTGCAGAGCTTATGAAACTAATTGAGTATCTTGAATCAATCCTTAAAAGTGAAGAGGTACTTCACGGTATCATAGGAGAAGAGTTTGATGAAGTACTCGAGACATATACTACACCAAGACGCACAGATATAGAAGATGATTATGATGACATTGATATCGAAGATCTGATTCCAAATGAGCCTATGGTTGTAACAATTACACACCGTGGTTACATTAAACGTGTGCCGCTTGCATCTTATGAGAAACAAAAACGCGGTGGAAAAGGCAAAACTGCTGTAACTACTTATGAAGATGATTTTATAGAAAGTTTCTTTACATGTAATACACATGATACCCTACTCTTTGTAACAGACCGTGGACAGCTTCACTGGTTAAAAGTATATAAAATTCCAGAAGGTAGTAGAACGGCAAAAGGTAAAGCAGTTGTTAATCTTATCAACTTAATGGCAGATGAAAAGATTCAATCTATCATTCCAACAACAGACTTTTCAGAAGATAAATCACTTGTATTCTTTACGAAAAACGGTGTTGTAAAACGTACAAATCTCAGTGAATTCAGCAATATTAGAAGCAACGGTGTAAGAGCTATTGTTTTAGATGAAGATGATGAACTCATTACTGCAAAAATTGCAGATCAATCTGTCAAATTTTTATTTATCGTAACAAAACTTGCACAATGTATTAAATTTGAAATTGAAAAAACACGTGAACAAGGACGCTCAACTCGTGGTGTTCGTGGTATTAAATTTAAACATGAAGGTGATGAAGTTGTCGATGCTAATATCATTGCAAATGATGAACAAGAGATTTTAATTGTAGCAGAGAAAGGTATTGGTAAACGCACAGAAGCTGGAGAGTATAGATTGACAAATCGTGGTGGATCTGGTGTTATAGCTATGAAAATGACCACAAAAACAGGTAAACATATTGTTGGATGTTTAATGGTTAATGAATCAATGGATATGATGGCTCTGACCAAGGCTGGTAAAATGATTCGTGTAGATATGCAGACAATATCAAAATCAAGTAGAAATACATCTGGTGTTTATATTGTAAAAGGTGATGAGGTAGTAAGCATTTCACGATGTCCTAAAGAAGAAAAAGATGAAGATAATGAAATAACAGAAGGTCAAACAACTTTAGAGTTGGAATAGTACTTGCTTTTTCTTTATGAAAGAGGGAGTTTTATGCTCCCATTTAAGGATAACTAAAATGAATAAAAGAACTCCCCTTAGTTTAATTGTTGTTATGTTAACGCTTCTTGGACTAAGTGCCTGTGCACAAAAATCGGATGTTGACTGTCAAAAAACTAAACAAGAAGTAGTGGTCAATACGAAACCAAAAGCAAAACCATCACCAAACAATGCACTAATTTTACATTCTAATAAACCTCTTAAAATCAGTGTAGTTGGGCAAGGTGTTGCACCATGTAATGGTGCTTGTTCTCCATCACAAGCTTATGCACTTGCAAAACGGGCTGCTATTGCAGATGCATACAGACTTATTGCAGAAAAAGTAAAAGGTGTCTATGTAGAAGGTGATGATCTTATTAAAAATATGATGGTTAAACGTTCAACTGTCAAAACTTCCGTCGCTGCATATATTCGTAATGCAAATGTAGTAGAAACAACTTTTAAAGATGGTTTATGCGAAGTAGAAATGGAAGTTGTTCTAGTTCATTCTCAACTTACTCGATAATTTTTCTCCTCTTTTATTCATCTGTAATTTTTGCAGATGAATACCTTATCTCTTATAGATATTTTGTTAAAAACTCTGCTTTATATAATGAAACATTAGATGTATCTAAAGCCATGAAAAAATGCAGTGGAAAGCCTTATGATAGTTTATCTATAGAAATAAAAGATACACATAATCTCAAACAAATTCTTCTACAAAATAAGGAGAAATTTACTTATTTTTTAAATAAAATTGGTTTTTATATCACAAATGAAGAACTTACTTATAATGGTAATCACGTAGCAAGAACGATTATAACACTTAAGACTACATGCTTCAAAGTCGACTTTAATGATAATTTTGTTACAATTTCACCTTTAAAATAGCTGTAGAATAGGACTTTTTGTGAAAATTGCCATAGTCGAAGATGATATCAATATGCGTAAATCTCTTGAGATTGCTATGGGCGATTATAAAGAGTTTGAAGTTGTTACCTTTAAAAATGCCATAGATGCCCTCAAAAAACTTGATGACAGTTATGATCTTGTCATTACTGATATCAATATGCCAAAAATGGATGGTATAGAGTTTGTAAAAGAGTTAAATGGCCGTTTTGAAGTCATCATTATGACTGGAAATGCGACACTTACTCGTGCAATTGAATCTATTCAACTTGGAGTAAAGGACTTTTTACTCAAGCCTTTTGATATTGATGCCTTAATTGAGGCTATTCAAAGAGAAGCAAAAGTTCAAAAGATCCAAAAGTCTGCAAAAAAAACGAATAGCAAAAAAACTGATGATTTTTTAGGCTCTTCAGAAGCTCTAAAAAAAGCACTTACAATTGCAGATAAAGCAAGTAAAACAGATGCAAGTATACTCCTTTTAGGCGAGAGTGGCGTTGGTAAAGAGCTTTTTGCCTCTTACATCCATAAGAATTCACTACGTGCAAAAAAGCCCTTTGTAGCAATAAACATGGCAGCCCTGCCAGATAATCTTATAGAGAGTGAACTTTTTGGCTTTGAAAAAGGTGCTTTTACTGATGCTACAGAAGCAAAAGCAGGACAGTTTGAGCTTGCAAATGGGGGTACACTCTTTTTAGATGAAATAGGGGAAATGCCTTATGGTGTCCAAGCGAAGCTGTTACGTGCACTGCAGGAAAAAGAGATAAGAAGACTTGGCTCTTCAAAATCTATAAAAATAGATATACGCGTAGTATCTGCAACAAATGCAAATCTTCATGAGAAGATAAAAAACGGAGAGTTTCGAGAGGATCTATACTATCGTCTCAATACTATTCCATTAGAGATTCCACCCTTGCGTGAGAGACAAGATGAGATACTTGTAATTGCTGATGCAGTATGTAAAGAAAACTGTAAAAAGTATGGATTTGAAGAAAAAAGTTTTTCAAAAGAGGCACAAAGTGAACTACTTGATTATAACTGGCCTGGAAATATCCGGGAATTAATCTCAGTGGTTGAAAGAGCTGTTATTCTTAGTGAAGATCAAGAGATTCAAAAAGATGAACTCTTTTTAGATAGTCGAAAATAAAATATAGGAGAAAAAATTGAAAAAATATAATTTAGCAGTTGTTGGTGCAAATGGTGCAGTAGGTGAAGAGGTTTTAAGAGTTTTAGAGGAGATAGATTTTCCTTTAAATAAAATAGTGCCTTTAGCATCCTCACGCAGTGCAGGTAAAAAAGTAGATTTTAATGGTGAAGAGTTAACAATTTTAGAGCTTACAAATAAAGTATTTGAACAAGAAGAGGTAGAGATTGCTATCTTTAGTGCTGGTGGAAGTGTCAGTGCAGAGTTTGCACCTGCTGCTGTAAAAGCAGGAGCGGTTGTCATAGATAATACTTCACACTTTAGAATGCAAGAAGATGTTCCTTTAGTTGTACCAGAGGTAAACCCTGAAGATATCGCTAAATGGCGTGAGACTGGAATTATTGCTAATCCAAACTGTTCTACTATTCAGATGGTTCAAGCACTCAAACCTCTTGACGATGCTTATGATCTTGTACGTGTTGATGTAGCAACTTACCAAGCTACAAGTGGTGCAGGAAAATCTGCAATGGAAGAGCTTGTAAACCAAATGCAAGCATTCTTCTCATTCAAACTTGATGAAGCAGAGATCAAAGCATTTAATCAACAAATTGCACTCAATGTTATTCCACAGATCGATGTATTTACAGATAACGGTTTTACAAAAGAAGAGATGAAAATGGTCAATGAGACAACAAAAATTATGCATAAAGAGATAGCGCTTGCAGCAACTTGTGTACGGGTACCGGTTCTTCGTGGCCACTCTGAATCATTAACACTGACATTTGATTCAGAAGTCAGTGCCAATGAAGCACGTGAAATTTTAACAAAAGCACCAAATATTATTGTGGTAGATGATCCAAGCAAAGCTCTCTATCCTATGCCAAAAGATTGTGTAGATCGAAATGAAACTTTTGTTGGACGTATTCGTGAAGATGTTTACTCAAACAATATGCTCCATATGTTCATTGTAGCTGACAACTTACGTGTCGGTGCTGCAACAAATGCTGTAAGAATTGCCCAAAAATGGGTTGAGATGGAAGGGTAATATGTTAGAGAGAATTTTTGAAGGAGGACTTTGGGGCTCACGCTTTATGGTCCTTATGGCTGTTATTTTTGGTCTTATTGGAGCAATACTTCTTTTTATAGTAGCTTCATTTGATGTATATGATACAGCAAAACTTGTTCTAAATACTTATGTCAATCATCACCACCCTGAGCACTTTCATGAGTTGGTCGTAGGTGGTATTATCGGTGCGGTTGATTTATATCTTATCGGTGTTGTTATGCTTCTTTTCTCTTTTGGTCTTTATGAGCTTTTCATTTCAGACATCGATGTTGCAAAAGAGGATGAAGAGAGAGAAAATAAGATACTCTCAATCCACTCACTTGACCAGCTAAAAGACAAGATATCAAAAGTGATTGTAATGGTTCTTGTTGTTGGTTTTTTCAAAAAAGTCGGACTTGCTAGTTACCATACTCCACTAGAGTTACTCTATCTGGCACTTTCAATTACAGCAGTTGCTGTCGGTTTATACTTTTTAAGTAAAGTTGGACACAAACATTAAGGGAAAATGATGGGAAAAATATTTGTAGATGCATGTTTTGGTAAAGAGACACCGTACACTC
>Ga0256828_1001844_pt1 | contig 13032 bp, 12 predicted proteins | sample CV88metaG_FD_185993 | JGI IMG/M metagenome (GOLD analysis project Ga0256828, IMG submission 185993) | Hydrothermal vent microbial communities from East Pacific Rise, Pacific Ocean - CV88 | ecosystem: Environmental > Aquatic > Marine > Hydrothermal vents | place: Pacific Ocean: East Pacific Rise... | reverse complement strand
ATAACTCAAAACATCTGATATTAAAAGCACCGCATCCATCACCACTCTCATCTTACAGAGGTTTTTTTGGTTCAAAACCATTCTCTAAAACAAATGAGTATCTAAGGGCTCATAAAAAAGAGCCAATTGATTGGTGTCTGTTTTAGTAAGTGAATTTTGCTATTACAGGTAGATGATCAGAATAGCCACGGCCATAGTGTCTTCTTGGTTTTCCCCATTTAATGTACCATCTGTTAATGGATTTTTTTCTAAAGAGGTAAGGTAGTTGTAGAGAGTGTATAGAGGATTTTTTATAATCAACTCCTTTGTCATCAAGAAGTGCAGCAGTGATTAGTATGCTGTCCATAGCTTCTTTTTTTCCTCTGTATTTATATGTAAAACGTTTTTCTCTATTTGGTTCATCATACCAAAGGTTATAAAAATCTCCTTTTGATATTTTTGTATTTTCTGAACTGCTTTGATAATTGATTGTCCCAAGTATATGGTTGATACCTGTTATTCCATTGGTATCGTTAAGTTTTCTTTTTCTTCTAAAATGTTTATACTCTTCATAGTCTGAATTAAAATCACCAAGAGCAATTATATTTTTATCTATACCTAATTCCTGGACTCTTTGTTGTAGTTTTTTTGCAGATACTATACGCATACTTTCTGGACCTGCTTTACTTTTCCAATGATTAACAAGTAAGTAGAGATATTCATTACCAATTTTAAATTTTGCCTCTAAAATATTTCTATATTTATAAGATGCTGTTACTGCTATTTCTGTTGTAGAGACAAAAGGAATTTTTGAAAGAATGGCAACTTTTACAGTTGTATTTTTAAGGTCTGCAATTTTATAGTATTGGTAATAAAGACCCATTCTTTTAAGTGTATAGCGAAGGTCCTTAAGTGCTTGAAGAGACTCTATCTCTTGAAGTGCTATGATATCTGCATTGATATCTTTTATGACTTTTGCAATATTATGTAGTTTTATCTTATAGGTTCTGTCATTCCAGTTTGCTTTTGTATAGGGAATATACTCTTTATATTCATAACCACTTCTTTTAAGATCAAATAGGTTTTCTACATTATATGTTGCTATCTTCAATGTTGCTCCAAAAAGTGTATTTATGACTAGAGATATTAAGAGAAGTGTCTTCACTGTTTTATACCGTTAAGGCGAAGCAGTTGTTGGGGTTTTGCTTCTCTACCCATTAATTCAATATAAAGATCTTGCATGCTTTTTGCGCCTCCAAGATGAAGAATGATGTCACGATATTTTTTTGCAGTTGGTGCATTAAATATACCCTCATCTACTACTTGATAGAATGTATCTGCACTCAATACTTCCGCCCATTTATAGCTGTAATATCCAGCTGCATATCCACCGGCAAAGATATGTGCAAAGCCATTTTGAAATTTATTGTATGCAGGAGGTTTTATAAGTGCAGTTTTTTCTCTAATAGAGTCAAGTAGATTTTGAACCTCTTGACCCTGATAGAGTTTTGTATGGAGTCTGAAATCAAAGATTGAGAACTCTAACTGTCTTAACATACCAAGAGCTGAGAGAAAATTTTTGGAAGATACAAGTTTATTTATCATTGTATCAGGTAGTACTTCTCCTGTCTTATAATGTTTTGCAAAGAGCTTTAATACTTCTGGTTCATAGGCAAAATTTTCCAAAAACTGGCTTGGGTACTCGACAGCATCCCACTCTACCCCATTAACGCCACTCACCTCATTCTCTTTTACCTCACTTAAAAGATGATGAATAGTATGCCCTATCTCATGAAAGAGTGTTACTACATCATCATGGCGAAGTAATGAGGGTTGTGAATTACTCGATGGTGGAAAATTACAAACTACAAAAGCAGAGGCAAGCTGCTCTTCTCCTTGCAGATTTGTTGCGTGAGACTGCCAGTTGTGCATCCATGCACCACCACGTTTTGACTCTCTTGCCTCAAGGTCAAAATAGACTCTTGCTTTGAGTCTGTTATTCTCATACACATCATATGCATAGGCTTTTTCATTCCATAGCTTTTCATCTACTGCTTTAAAAGTGATATCAAAGAGCTTTTCTAAAAAGTTAAACATACCATTAACAACATTTCTCTGCTCAAAATAGGGACGATACTCTTCTTCATCAAGAGCATATTGCTCTTTTTTAAGTACTTCACTATAATATGCAGTATCATGACTTTGTAATGGATATGGAGCAATTTTTTGGAGCTCATGGAGCTCTTTTTTTGCTTGATCTATTGAGTTCTCAAGAAGTGTATCTAAAAATCCAAGAACACTCTTCTCATCTTTTGCCATTTTAGAAGTCAGAGAGTACTCGGCAAAATTTTTAAATCCCAAAAGGTGGCTCATCTCCTCACGCAGGGCCAGGAGTTCATCTATAATCTGTGCGTTTTGCGGTGCTCTTGTAGTGTAGGCTTTATAGAGCTCTTCCCGAATGGCTCTGTTTGGTCCGTAGGTCATATAGGCTATATATGAGGGCATTTGTAGTGTAATCTTGTATTTTATCGCTCCATTCTCATCTCTAAATTTTGCTGCCTCTTTTTCACTCTCAGGCAGACCCTCTATATCTTTTGTATCTTCAATGATATATTCATAAGCATTGGTTGCATCAAGGAGATTTTGTGAGAACTCATTGCTGAGTTCACTCTTTTTTATATTAATCTCCTGCAGGCGTGCTTTTGTTTTCTCATCAAGATGTGCACCACTGAGTTCAAAGTTTTGAATGTTAAGTTCTATTACTCTTTTTTGTTCAAAATTTAGAGTGCTTTGTTCATTTTTTAGAATAGATTTAAATACATTGTAGAGTCTTAAATCTTGAGAAATTTTTGTAGAGTAGTTTGTAATAATGGGAAGTGATTTTGTATATACCTCTTGTGTCTTTTTAGAGTTATTGACAGCATTAAGGTGTGAGAGTGGAGTAAAGAAGTGTTCTAACTCTTCTTCCATTACTTCAAGTGGTTTTACAAAATTTTGAAAGTTTATATCTTCTTGAGAGAGTAATTTTTCAATATTAGATAAATTTTGTTCTACTTTTTTTTCCAAAGCAGCAACAAAATTATCTAAGTCGCAATGAAATTTTAAAAAGTGTTGCATATAATCAGACCTTTTTTTTGGTCTAATTATATCCTATTTATTTAGAATTTCCTTTTTGAGTTGTTCATACTCTTCTTGTGTGATTGCACCCTCTTTTTTTAATTCATAAGCAGATTTTATCTCCTCTAACTTATTAGATTTGAGTACCGGTTTTGGTGCAGTGTGTGTAACTGCTTGTGCAGCCGGAGGTGTTGGTGCCGGTTTTTTCACACTCTCTTCTTTCTGATAGACAATAGATTCATTTCTTTTTTCTGATGTAAAGCTTTTAATCAGTGAACTGTTGAGTTGGTCTTCTGTAATCATAAACGAGTCAGCAAGTTCTGTCTCGCTTATCTCTTTGAGTGCCTGGTTGTTTGGAACCTGCTCAAAATCAAAAGATGTATCACTCTCTTTTAAGATTCTTAAGAAATATTTTTTATCTGCTTCAACGCTTAATGTGAGTTTTTTTGCCAAGATTGCATCTTTTGTAATTGTAAAAACATTTGTAGATGGTCTAAGGTGAAAAACTTTGTACTCTCCATCTGATATAAAACCATTAATTGTTTCATTACCGATTTTGATTGTGTATTTGTTTACATGTTCTGCTTCAGAGTTGTCTGTAAGTTCCTGTGGAGCATAGATATAGACAAGTGCTTCACCTGTTTTAGTCGTCTCTTCTTTAAATGGTACTTTTGAACCACATGCAGTAAGTAAAATGAGTAGCGGGAGTAAGAAAAAATATTTCATAAAAGCCTCTTTTGGAAATAAAAATAATAGATGATGGAGTGATATCAGAATCACTCCATCAGGAGAATATAATCCCTTTACAAAGGAATTAGATGTGAAGTTCTATATTATTAGAAGTTGTAACGAGCTACAACACGAACAATATCTTGTCCATTTACAGCACCAGCATTCTTTTTGCTCCAATGTTGGTTGATGTAAGCAGCTAAGAAGTTAATACCGCTAAGTTTAACTTTGTATACTAATTCTGCATCAGTTAAGTGTCTTTGTGTAGCATGATCTTCAGATTTAGAACCTTGAAGAATGATTTTACCGAAGTCACCTGCATTGTATGCAGCTTTTAGCATATAAGTAGTGTTATCAGATTTGATAGCACCTTGGTTAGCAATAAGTTGTGTATAAAGTGGAGTTTTTACACCACCAGTATTTTGTACATGTACAGCACCGTTGTCAACAAATGAGTAAGCAGCACATACACTTAAGCCCTTAACAGGAGCTAAACCGATTTTTGCACCGTAAGCATTTGTATTTTTAAGTTTTTCAGGTAAGATTTTTCCACCTTGAACACCAACTTTAAGACCTAATGGTAGATCTTTACTAGCTAAAGTAACATCTCCCCAGAATACTTCAGCATTAAGTTCACCTGCAACTTGATTTAAGTTATAGTATGAAGCAGTGATTGCTGTCATTGGGATAGATTTGTTAGCAACAGTTAACATATATGCACTACCATCAGCACTAACACCTGGAGTACCAGTAATAGCATTGTTGTTTACAGATAAATCATTGAAGCTACTCATATTGTTACCAAAACCATTATGATTACCTTTTGCAACATAAGCACCAACTAATGTAGTATTAGGAATATCTGTATTTACAGCTACGATTGCATCAAAAGTATTTTTAAATACATTCCAACCTTCGCTGAATGCAAATGGTGAAAGTGATTTTGGTAACTCTTGGCGACCAAGTTTAAGCGTTGTGTTACCAAGTTGTTTTGCAATGTAAAGTTTGCTAAGATAGATATCGTCAGCAACATTGTTTTCAGCAACAGTACCATTTGTAGTTTGCATAACATTGTTTACAAGGTTTTTTTCAAGACCTAGTGTTCCAAGGTAGTTGATTTGTGAACCAAATGTAAAACCGTTTTGAAGGTTTGCATCTAGGTTTAACTGAATACCAAAGTTTGCTCTTGTGTTGTCTTGAGTATTTGTATTTGCATCGTTACGAGCAGAAAACAGACTCTGTTTTGTTGTACCGTTAGCAGCAGCAGTATTGTAGTAAACTACAGCTTGACCTGTTGTTTTAATATCAATACCTTTCTCTGAAGCACTTACTGTATTCATAGAACCCATAATTGCTGTTAATGCAACAGCTGACATCATTATCTTTTTCATTCTCTTCCTTTAAGTTTTTATTTAAGACCAAAGCCTCATAAAAATCAAGCTTATTGTATCAATTTAAAAGCCTTGACAAAATTATAGCACATTTTGAAACTGGAAATTTGACATATATCAATTATTTTTAGCTTTTATAGTGATATCATTGTGGCGTTAATGGACACCTTAACAATAGTTCAAATTTATTTAATAGGAGAAAATATGTCACTTTCAAGAAGAGAATTTCTTAAAAGTTCAGCGGCAGCATCAGCGGCAGCAGCTATCGGTATGAGTGTACCGGCAGAGCTGGAAGCAAATGCAAATGCAGCTGAAAGCAACTGGAGATGGGATAAAGCAGCATGTCGTTTCTGTGGTACAGGTTGTGGGATTATGCTTGCAACTACAGGTGATGGTAAAGATAGAAAAATCGTAGCCGTCAAAGGGGACCCTGCAGCTCCAGTAAATCGTGGTCTTAACTGTATTAAAGGGTATTTTAATGCGAAGATTATGTATGGCGCAGATAGATTAACACAACCACTTTTACGTGTTAATGATAAAGGCGAATTTGATAAAATGGGTAAATTCGCTCCAGTTTCTTGGAAAAGAGCTTATGATGAGATGGAAAAACATATCAGAAAAGCACTTAAAGAGAAAGGTCCTGAAGGTGTAGCTGTATTTGCATCTGGTCAATATACTATTATGGAAGGATATGCTGCTCAGAAAATGATGAAGGGTGGTTTCCGTTCAAACGCAATCGATCCAAATGCTCGTCACTGTATGGCATCTGCAGTTGTTGGTTTTTACCAGACTTTTGGTATAGATGAGCCTTCTGGTTGTTATGATGATATCGAGCTTACTGATACAATCGTAACTTGGGGTTCAAATATGGCAGAGATGCACCCAATTCTTTGGTCTCGTGTAACAGATAGAAAATTAACAGATCCAGATCGTGTAAAAGTTGTTAATATTCAAACTTATACACACCGTACTTGTGATTTAGGTGATTTTAATATTATCTTTAGACCAAATACTGACCTTGCTCTATGGAACTATCTTGCTCGTGAGATTGTATATAACCATCCAGAAGCAATTGATTGGGATTTCATTAAGAAAAATATCATATTTGCAGCTGGTCCAGTTAATATTGGTTATGGTATGAGAAGAGCAGGTGAAAAATCTTTTAAAGATGGAAAATATGATGCTTTAGAGATGGAAACATACAAGAAAGAGATGAGTAAAGCAGTATCACCATTAGAAGCACCAGCTTTAGAGCCATACGGTTACAAAGAGGGTGATATTATGCATAATACTCCTGGTACTTTAAAACACTGGGAAATCTCTTTTGAAGAGTATAAAAAATCTTTAGCTCCTTATACACTTGATTATACTGCAAAACTTTGTAAAGGTGATCCAGAAGAGTCTCTTGATAGCTTTAAGAAAAAATTACAAGATCTAGCAGCACTTTATATTGAAAAAGACAGAAAAGTTGTATCTTTTTGGACAATGGGTATGAATCAACATACACGTGGTACTTGGGATAATACACTTTCATATAATGTTCACTTTATGTTAAATAAACAAGCTCGTCCAGGTTCAGGGGCATTCTCTTTAACTGGTCAACCTTCAGCTTGTGGTACTGCTCGTGAAGTTGGTACATTCTGTCACCGTCTTCCTGCGGATATGATGGTTAAAAACCCTAAACATAGAGCTATCACAGAAAAAGGATGGCATATTCCTGCTGGAACACTCAATCCTGTAGGTAATCAACACATTATGAAAATCCACCGTGATATTGAAGATGGTGTTGTGAAATTTGCATGGGTAAATGTTTGTAATGCATACCAAGATTCTGCGAATGCAAAACACTGGGTAAAAGCAGCGCGTGAGATGGATAACTTCATCGTTACATCTGATGGATATCCTGGAATCTCTGCAATGGTATCTGACCTTATTTTACCATCAGCAATGATTTATGAAAAATGGGGTGCTTACGGAAATGCTGAGCGTCGTTCACAACATTGGAGACAACAAGTACTTCCTGTAGGACAAGCGATGTCTGATACATGGCAGTGGGTTGAGCTTTCAAAACGTTTTACTGTAGATGATTTATGGGGTCCATATACTCTAAGAAATGGTAAAAAACTTCCAGATGTTCGTCAAAAAGCATATGCAATGGGTTATAAACCAGATACAACAATGTTTGAAATTCTTTATGCAAATGACAGAGCGAAGAAAAATTATCCACTTGCACTAGATCAATTCCCACAAAAAGGGTATGACAACTCTGAGTGTCTTGGTGATGAAAGAAATGTTGTCGGAACTGATGGTAAGGTATTCAAAGGGTATGGCTTTATGCTTCATCAATATCTTTGGGAAGAGTATGCTTCATTTGGTCGTGGTCACGGTCATGACTTGGCAGACTTCGTTACTTATCATAAAGTTCGTGGACTTAAATGGCCAGTTGTAAATGGTAAAGAGACTGCATGGAGATTTAATGTTAACTTTGATCCATATGCTGCAAAACATGCTAAGAAAAATGGTAGAGGTAGTGAATTTGCATTCTATGGTCCACTTGCAAAAGCATTACCACATGGTAACTTAAAAGGTGTTCAAGATAAAAAGAAAAAACCATTAACAGATAAAGCAAAAATCTTTGCTCGTCCTTATATGGATCCACCGGAAATGCCAGATGAAACATATGATCTTTGGTTATGTACTGGTCGTGTACTAGAACACTGGCACTCAGGAACAATGACTATGCGTGTACCTGAACTTTATCGTGCGGTTCCAGAAGCTCTTGTATATATGAATCCTACAGCAGCACATGAAAGAGGACTTAAAGATGGTGACCTTTGTTGGGTAGAATCTCGTCGTGGTCGTGTAAGAGCTCGTGTTGAAACTCGTGGTCGTAACAGACCTCCAAAACCATTAGTATTTGTTCCTTGGTTTGATGAGCGTGTATTTATCAATAAAGTTACACTTGATGCTACATGTCCTATGTCAAAACAAACTGACTATAAAAAATGTGCTGTAAAAATTTATAAAGCATAATTTGAAGAAGAAGGAAGTGTCATTTTGAGTAATCATTCAAAAGCAAAAAAACCTCTTAGTGATAGAAGAAAGTTTCTTTTTAATATGGCTAGAGGTGCTGGTTATACAGTGATTGGTGGTATGATATGGAGTGCATATTTGGATGAAGCGAAAGCTTCTCCTCTTGTACTGCGACCACCTGCAGCTATTAAAGAAGATGATTTTTTGAAAACATGTATTAAATGTGGATTATGTGTTGAAGCGTGTCCGTACGATACATTGAAACTTGCCAAACCAGGTGACCATAAGCCTATAGGGACACCATTTTTTACACCGAGGGATATTCCTTGTTATATGTGTGAAGATATACCATGTGTTCCTGTTTGTCCTAGTGGTGCTTTGAATGAAGCAAGTGTAACAAAAGATGGCCATCTTGATATTAATAGTGCTGAAATGGGTTTAGCTGTTATTGACGAAAACAGTTGTATTGCTTTTTGGGGAATTCAATGTGATGCTTGCTATAGAGCATGCCCTATAATGGGGGAGGCGATAACAGTTGAATATAGTAAAAATGAAAGAACTGGTAAGCACGCATTTTTAAAACCTATTGTTCATGCAGATGCATGTACAGGATGTGGAATGTGTGAACAAGCTTGTGTAACTGAAAAACCTGCTATTTTTATACTACCACGAGAGGTTGCGATGGGAAAAGCAGGAAGTCATTACATAAAAGGTTGGGACAAAAAGGATGAAGCAAGACTGAAAGATGCTCATGCAATTCATACAACAACAAATATGAGTAAAAGAAAAGCTGTTGATAAACTCAATGCTGGATTTGAAGGTTTGTTAGATGAATAAAATATGGAATAGTTACAGATACCTCATATTAAGAAGATTTACACAAGTTGGAATTTTGATTCTGTTTTTTGGCGCAAATGCTTGGGGTTGGAAAATTTTGCAAGGAAATTTATCAACTTCGGAGATTTTTGGAATTATTCCAATGAGCGATCCATTTGCTGTATTGCAGATGGTAGCAGCAGGAGCAGTTGTCGCAACAGATTTACTTCTTGGGGCAGCAGTGGTAACGCTGTTGTACTTTTTTATAGGTGGTAGAGCATTTTGTTCTTGGGTTTGTCCTATTAATATGGTCACAGATAGTGCAAACTGGTTAAGAAGAGTTTTTGATATAGACAGAGCACAATTACAAAAACAACCAATAAGTAGAAATGCAAGATATTGGGTTTTGGGATTAAGTTTAGTAGTTTCAGCAGTGATGGGTATCACAGCTTTTGAATTTATATCTCCTATTTCAATGCTTCACAGAGGTATTGTCTTTGGAATAGGATTTGGTTGGGCTGCTGTTCTTATTATCTTTTTATTTGATTTGTTTGTATTGAAAAATGGTTGGTGTGGTCATATTTGTCCTCTTGGTGGATTCTATTCACTTTTAGGTAAATTTAGTTTTATTAGGGTGCATCACAGTGAAGAGAATTGTACTCTTTGTATGAAATGTAAAGTGGTTTGTCCTGAAAAACAAGTACTTTTCATGATAGGTAAAGAGTCGATTCCAGTACTTTCAGGTGAATGTACAAATTGTGCACGATGTATTGAAGTATGTGATGATGATGCTCTAAGATTCTCAATAAGAGATTTTATTCAAAATAAAAAAACGGGAGAGTAAAATGAAAATTTTAACAAAAATTACGATAGGTTTAGCTACTTCAGCTATGCTTCTTGTTGGTTGCAGCAATGCAAATACAGGTGCAAAAACTGAAAACAGTGTTGTAAAGCCAACAATTACTGAAGCTAATTTAGGGTACAGAGGTACTAATGATCTTTTAAAAGAAGATGTTGTTCCACCAGCAGTAAAATATCATTCAGCTGCACCTGGTACTTCAAAGAAATTTGCAAGAGCATTTCAAGATGCTCCACCGATGATTCCTCATGATACAACAGGTATGTTGCCAATTACTAAAGATAATAATCAATGTATTCAGTGTCATATGCCAGATGTTGCAAAATCTATGGGGGCAACACCAATTCCAATTTCTCACTTTACAAACTTTAGACCAAAAACTGCAATTAAAGGGGATAAAATCCTGAAAAATGGTAAAAGTGTAAAAAATACTTCGTCTGAGAAATTAGCGAATGTCTCTATTGAAGTTGATAAAAAAGAACAACATCTATATGCAGGTAGATACAACTGTTCTCAATGTCATGCACCACAAGCAACAAACGATCTTGTAGATGAAAGTAGATTTACTCCGGTATATACATCTCCAGATGGAGCACATAAATCATCTTGGAATCAATCAAAATGGTTAAAAGATATTAATACTCAAGAGAGTAAATAAATGCAGAGAAGAGAGCTTTTTAGCTTTCTCTCTACATCTGTAAAAGATGTAGTTGGGACAAATGATAAAAAAACAGTTCTTTTAAGGCCTCCTTATTATAAGGATGAGAATGCTTTTGGTACAGAGTGTCAAAACTGTGAAGGGCAATGTGCCTCTTTGTGTCAAGAGCAAATAATTGTAATTAGTGATGACAAAACACCAGTATTGCAGTTTGATATGCGTGGTTGTACCTATTGTGATGAGTGTGCTATCGGCTGTCCGAGTGATATTCTTTTAGTAGAAAATAAACGACTAATTGCAGCAGAAATACTCATTAACCAAAAAAAATGTCTTAGTTGGCATGGTGTAATGTGCTTTTCATGCAAAGATCCCTGTTTGGAAAATGCAATTGATTTTAAAGCAATGTTTATGCCAGAGATTAATGATAAATGTACACAATGTGGTTTTTGCATTGGTCGTTGTCCTGCAGATGCAATTGAGATTAAAAAGGTAGGTTAATATGCGATATATATTTTTATTGGTATTGTTTTTTACAAGTTTATTTGCTCAAAAGCTCATTGAACCTGAGTATGTTTATAAAGTTTCCTCTGGTTTAGTTTCTGATGTTTTATATAATAATAATAGACTATATGTAGCAACAGATGGTGGTGATATAGATTTTTTTAATGTTAAAACAAAGAAATTGATTAAAACTCTATCTCTTGAAAAAATTAAAGATTTTATGGGAGATGAGGTAAAATCAAAAATATTTTCACTTGATATGTATAAGAAAAAATTACTTATACTTTCTCAGGATAGCGGAGGATACAGTCGTGTTCATTTCTTCAAAGATGGGAAACTTACACAGGTTATATCTAAAGATGATATGTTAAATATTATAAAAGCAAAATTTATTGATGAACATACAATTTTGCTTGCTTTAATTAGTAATGATATTATCTCTTATGATGTGATAAAAAAGAAAAGAAATTGGACTACACAAGCTTCAATGTCAAAATTTTCCAGTTTTGCTACAAATAATGATAGAAGTATTGTGGCTATTGCTGATGAGAGTGGAGATGTACATTTGCTTGCAACAAAAGATGGTTCAAAAGTAAAAACGCTAACGGGACAAAACGTAGATAATGTTTTTAGTATAGATTTTAAAGGTCATTATATAATTACAGGTGGTCAAGATAGAAGAGCTGCTGTATATGATGTAAAAAGTGGAAGAGGCTATCATAAATCTTCAAACTTTTTTGTTTATGGTGTTGGTCTTAGCCCAAGTGGTTTGATAGCTGCTTACAGTAGTGATTTGAAAAATGATGTTACGCTTTTTAATACAAGAACAAGAGAAGTGATAGCAAAGTATCACTCAGATAAGACAATTGTCAATAGTATTTATTTTATTAATGAAAAAGAATTTTTTATTAATAGAAGTTCTAATAGTGTTGGATACTATAGAGTAAAATAAATAGGGAAAGTAAGATGAAAATATATAATGAAAGTGAATTTTTAGTTGAAACAGAAGTTCCTCAGGATGAATTGATTATTTCAAGAACAGATTTGAATGGTAAAATCACTTATGCAAATGAGACATTTTGTGAAATTAGTGGATATGATGAAAATGAGTTAATAGGGAAATCACATAATATTGTAAGACATCCGGATATGCCAAGTGCCGCTTTTGAAGAGTTATGGAATACTATAAAATCTGGTAAACAGTGGGTCGGTATTGTAAAAAACATGAGAAAAGATAAAGGATTTTATTGGGTGGAAGCAATAGTATCCGGTGTATATAAAAATGGAGAGTTAATTGAGTACAAATCATTAAGAACTCCTATTTCTTATGCAACTAAGTTAAAATATCAAAGATTGTATGATAAAATGCGTGCTGAGAATAATGAAGGCGTTAGAAAAATAATTTATGAATAAAGTAGAGGTTATATAATGAATATATCAAGTATTGTAGTACAAACGTTACCAAAATATTTAGATCAAGTTGTAGAAGATTTGAAAAATTGCGAGGTGTGTGATTATCATCTTCATGATGAAAAAGGTCGTATAATCATCACTATAGAAGGTGCAGATGTAAGTGAAGAGCTAAGCAAACTTAAGGTGATTGAAGCGATCCCTCATGTTATTGCAGCAGATATGCAAATGGCATATTCAGAAGATGAACTTGATGCGAACATTAAAGTTATTAATGAATCAGATGCAGTGCCAAATTTGCTCAAAAATGAAGATGTCGAACTTGAACGAGTCACATATCATGGTGATCTAAAGAAAAAAGATGATGAACTTATTGATTTTGCTAAGAGTTTAAGTAATCCTGATGGAGTTGAGTAATGGCTGGTGTTGTTTTTACTTCTACGATAAAGCTTGATGATTCTGGTAAGTGGTTTATAGAGCTTAAAGATATTACAGATGAAGATGATATTCGTACTGAGATCTGTGCAGATCTTGATGAA
>Ga0256828_1001842_pt1 | contig 13036 bp, 8 predicted proteins | sample CV88metaG_FD_185993 | JGI IMG/M metagenome (GOLD analysis project Ga0256828, IMG submission 185993) | Hydrothermal vent microbial communities from East Pacific Rise, Pacific Ocean - CV88 | ecosystem: Environmental > Aquatic > Marine > Hydrothermal vents | place: Pacific Ocean: East Pacific Rise... | reverse complement strand
TGAAAAACCCTCTCCCGAAGATGCCCCCTCCAACTTAGCCATTATTGGACGCTACATCTTAACCCCTGATATTTTTGATATTTTACGAAAAACCCCTGCTGGAAAAGGGGGAGAGATACAAATTACCGATGCCCTCCTAGCCCAAGCGAAAGAGGGAAAAGTGATTGCCTACAAATTTAAAGGTAAACGCTTTGATTGTGGTAGTATCGATGGATTTGTCAAAGCAACAAACTATTTTTATGAAAAACAATCATAAAAAAGATAATTTACCATCAAGAGTGACCTTTTCTCCCTTTCTGGAGACTTAACCTATTATTATACATCATCTTTACTAGGATAGTTTAAATGTTTAAAAAAATCCTCTATCTACTCTGGCACAACCTACCATTTCAACCCTATCAACTTATTGCAAAGTCTTATTCTCAATATAAAGAAAATGGTCTAAAGGAGCTTAAAAAATATCTTAATAGAGAATACTACGCATTATATTCCCAGCAAATTAACTTAGACTCTATTAATTCTAACTATGATAAATGGATCAAATCTAATGAAAGAAATATCTATAAAATAGAAAAACTTTCCTATAGTCCCTTGATATCAATAGTAGTGCCTACTTGCAATACAGAAATAAAGTATTTAATAGAGATGATAGAATCAGTTCTAAAACAAACCTATAAAAATTTTGAACTCTGTATTGCAGATGATGCATCTTCGAACCAAGAGACCATCAAGACTCTCAAACGCTATGCCTCTCGTTATAACAATATTAAAGTTATATTTAGAGAGAAAAATGGTCATATCTCTGAAGCTACAAATAGTGCCTTATCTATAACATCAGGTGAATATATAGCATTTTTAGATCATGATGATACCCTTGCTCCTAATGCACTCTATGAGATGGTTAAAAAACTCAATGAAGATAGAAATTTGAAGTTACTCTACTCTGATGAAGATAAAATAGATGAAAAGTCTAAAAGATTTATGCCTCATTTTAAATCTGGATGGAATCCAGATATGTTTTTTTCTCAAAACTACCTATGCCATTTTGTAATGATGAAAAAAGATATAGTAGAGAAGATAGGTGGACTAAGAGTAGGCTATGAGGGGAGTCAAGATTATGATTTACTTTTAAGAAGCTTGAAGCATATAAAAGCGAGTGAGATTGCACATATAGAGAAAATTCTCTATCACTGGAGAGCAATAAAAGGTTCAACTGCTTATGATAGTGAAGAGAGAAACTATACTCATGAAGCAGAGTTAAAAGCACTAGAGGATTTTTTTAAAACGAATAATACACAAATTACCATAGAGAGTGGATTACTCCCAAATACATATAAAGTAAACCACCCTATACCATCGAAAGAGCCTTTAGTGAGTCTACTTATCCCAACAAGAGATGGATATGATATACTCTCTCAGTGTATTGAGAGCATAAGAGAAAAAACCCTCTATAAAAATTATGAAATCCTCATACTAGACAATGAAACAACGTGTAAAAAAACACTAGCATACTTTGAAAAGATAAAACAATATAGCAACATTAAAGTTTTAGAGTATCACCACCCTTTTAACTACTCTGCCATCAATAACTTTGGTGTAAAACATACCAAAGGTGAAATAATAGGACTCATCAATAATGATGTAGAAATCATTAGTGAAGGTTGGCTCAGTGAGATGGTTTCACATGCTATACGCCCAGAGATAGGTGCTGTAGGTGCGATGCTCTACTACTCAAATGATACTATCCAACATGCAGGAGTTGTTTTAGGGCTAGGAGGTGTGGCGGGGCATAGTCATAAATACTTCAAGAAAGGCTCTCATGGTTACTTTTCACGACTAAAACTACTCAGCTGTAACAGGAGCTTGTTTATTAGTAGACAAAAAACTCTATGAAGAAGTTGGTGGGCTTGATGAAACAAACTTAAAAGTAGCCTTTAATGATGTAGACTTCTGTTTAAAGCTACTTCAAAAAGGCTATCGTAACCTATGGACACCTTATGCAGAGCTTTACCACCATGAGTCTATTAGTAGAGGTGCAGAAGATACACCTCAAAAAAAAGAGAGATTTGCACAAGAGGTAAACTATATGAAAAAAAAGTGGGGTATTTACATAAAAGAGGATAAGTGTTATAATAGTAACTTAACAAGAAGATATGAGAATTTTAGTTTAAATTAAAAATAATCATATTTTAAGTTCAAAGGAAAAAAACAATGTTTAAAAAAATAAAATCCAAATTATTTTTTTATAAAAATAAACTAAATATAAAAAAAAGTAATTTATTTGATTCAGAATATTATTTAAAATACTATAAGGTTGATAAACATATTAAAAATCCTTTAAAACATTTTATACTTTATGGATTAGAAAATAACTATAAACCAAATGAAGAATTTGATCCTATATGGTATAAAGAATTTTATTCTGATATAAAAAAAGCAGATATATATTCTTTTATACATTTTATTATGTTTGGACTTAAAGAAAATCGATTTCAAAATAAAAATGAGTTAGAAGAGTATCAAACTTTAAAAGAAAAAGGGTTTGATATTAAATTCTATCAAAATTCTTATAAAGATTTACAAAAACAACAACAAAATTTTGATTTTATATTACATTACATTAGATATGGAAAAAAAGAAAATAGGAATATTAAATTTAAAAAAAATTCTGTTTGTTTATTTGGAGAAATAATACATACTCCATTAATTTCTATTATAGCCGTTAATTTTAATGGTGCAAATGATTTACCTACTTTTTTAAACTCATTATCAGAACAATCATATACAAATTTTGAATTATTGATAGTTGATAATAACTCTAAAGATAATTCAAAACAAATTATTGAAAAAGAAAAAAATGTATTTAAAAGTCTACAATTTTTAAATACAGGAAAAAATTTAGGTTTTGCAGAAGGAAATAATTTTGCATTACCTTATTGTAAAGGTGAATTAATAGCCTTACTTAATATAGATACAAAAGTAGATAAAAACTGGCTCAAAGAACTAGTAAATGCAATTTCAAAAGATCCTTCTGTCGCAGCAGTAACATCTAAAACATTATTTTATGAAAAATTTCAAGATTTAGAACTTAAATCTAATCAAGAATTTAGTTTACAACTTTCTACTCTTGTAAGTACGATGAAATATAAAAAATATTTCATTAGAAAAGGTAATATTAGAGATGATAAAATAATCTCAGAAGATAATACAATCATTATAAGTCTTCCAATACAAAATGAAACTATGCAACTTATTATCAATATTGAATCTATTAATACATATTTATCTTTAAAAAAAGGAGAGAAAGATAATCTCTTGATTAAACTAAAAGATAAAGAAATAAATATAAAATTAGATTTCTCCAAAGATTCTGTTGGAAAATCTTCATATATTATTAATAATGCAGGAAGTACTACTATTAATAATATGCCTGCAGACAGAGGTATTGGAGAGTACGATAAGGGGCAATATGATACAAAATGTTATGTTGATTTCGTTTGTGGTGTATCTGTACTACTAAGAAGAAGTGCTATAGTAAATAGAGAAATCTTTGTTCCAGAATTTTTTGCTTATTATGAAGATTCAGAACTTTCAAGATGGTTAAGAGAAAAAGGATATAATATATTATATACTCCAAAATCTATACTCTATCATAAACACTCCCAAACTTCATCAGAAGGTTCAAACTTATGGACTCTACTTGTAAATCGTTCTAAAGCAATTTATCAACATTGCTATATTACAAAGCAAACACATAAAGAATTATTTAATAAACTTGAAAAGTATGAAGAATACTTCAAATATGAAGTTAACCAAGAAGTATATACTCAATTAAAAAAGTTTACAAAAAATTTAATTAAGAGATTAGAAACAACAAATGATATAGTTAAATATAAAAAATCTATAGCCATTTATAATACATATTGGAATACAAAAGGAGGAGGGGAAAGTCATGCTCTAGCTTTTGCAACTTTTTTACAAAATTATGCTCCGGTATATTTAATATCTGAATATGATTTTTCAATTGACGAATTATCAGAATATTATAATTTAAATTTGGATAACTGTTATAAATTAATCGAAACAAATATAACATCAGATTTCACTAAGAAATTTGACTTATTTATTAATTCTACCTATCGTTCAAATCTTATCTCAAAAGCAAAAAAATCTTATTATATAGTATCTTTCCCCCATAAAGAGATTACATCAACTGTTTTGAAATCTTATACATTTCTGTATAATAGTGATTATACAGAAAAATGGGCTAAAATATATTGGGGAGATAAACATAAATCAGACATCATATATCCTATTGGTATGGTAAAAATACCAAAATCTTTTACTCAAAATAAAGAAAAACTTATTATTTCAGTTGGAAGATTTTTTATTGGAGAACATTCTAAAAATCAACATATTATAGCAAAAGCTTTTAAAACGTTCATTCAATCTAATCCTTCTTATCGAGAATGGAAACTTATTTTAATAGGTAGTCTTAATGAAAATAATAAAGATGATATTCTTTATGTACAAAAAATAAAAAAAATACTTAACAATATCAATTCCGAAATAATTATTAATGCACCAAGAGAAATATTACAAACATATTATGAAAAATCTTCAATATATATTCATGCTTCTGGATATGGGAAAGATACATATACCGAACCTGAAAAATTTGAACATTTTGGTATAACCCCTGTAGAAGCAATGATTAATGGTTGCTATCCTATTGTATATAAGATAGGTGGTCCTGCTGAATTAATTAAAAAACTAACTATAGGACATATATTCAATACTCAAGATGAACTAGTATTTGAACTAGAAAAAGCATTACAAAATATAAATAAAAATACCCCTAATCAGATCAGAAAGATAATATTAGACTTTATTAAAAATAATAATTTTAAGAAAAAATTACAAAAGATAGAGATATTTTAAATATGAATATATATAAGCTTATAACCCAAAGTTTTTTATGTTATGATTCTTAATAAGTAAAAATTTGTACTTTGATCTACGTAATAAATTATTCTATAAAGAAGGTAAAATAATGTCAGATGAATTAAATTTTTTTAGTTTTTTAAAGAAAATAGAATTTATGCTTGGTACACAACAAAATCTACAAGATATCAATTTGACATCTATAGAATTATATCATATGAATGAATTTCATAATTTAGACAAATATAAATTTATTGATAAAATGTATAATATCATATTACAAAGAATGTCTGATGAAAAAGGGAAAGCAGAGAAAATAGCCGAACTAGATTCAGGTAAACAAAGAAAAGATATTGTTTTAGAAATGATTCATTCTGAAGAAGGACAAAATCATAAAGACCAATATAGCTTTTTAGGTCTAAATAAAGCTCATTTTACTTTTATCAGTGAGCAGCTACTCTATCAAACATCTTATAATGAAATAGAATTTAATCTTCTTATTGATTTCTTCAACTCTAAACATCAAAAAATATCCGAAAATAATATTTTATTCTTATTGCAATATTCTGGTTTAGAATTTATATTTTTAAGCTATAAAATTATTTATAAAAGAACTCCTAACTTAGAAGAGTTTAATAAAAATTTACAAGGGATATACTCTTTTGAAGATAAAATAACAAAAATATATAATTTTTCTCATACAAAAGAAGCTAAAGAAAAAAAGAATATCCTTCGTAATGTAAATGGAAAACCTCTTTTATCCTATTCATCATCCAATGATATTACTCTAGAAAATTTGTCTGAAGAAGTATATCATATATTACAATATCATTATAATATTACTCTAAAACTATCTAACTATACTTTTAGAAATATTTTTCTTTTTAAAGATTTAGAAGTAATGATTCTATTATCTAAACTTACTCTAGACCCTTTCCGGGTGTTTCAATATATTATTATAGAAATATATAAAAACAAAAAAAACCTTGTAGAACTTTTTTATGATAGTTTTATTACAAAACTATTAAAAAAAGAGTATGTAATACTTGATTTCTACAATCAGAATATTTCTCAAAATTCCTCTAATACTCATTTGTTAAGAAATTTACAAGCACATATATCTTTTAAAGAATCTCTTAATATTGCATATATAAATGAATATAATATTAAACTAAATCATAAAGACAATGAAATCTCGGTACTTATTAACTATATGAAACAATTAGTTTCTAAAAAGCATATAGATACAATTTTACAACGAGATGAACAATTACTTGAAAGAGTAGATACTCTAGAAGAGATACTTAAAGAACACGAAGAGTTATTCTCAACGATAAAATAAGCAATAGTATTTAGAAAAATAGCACTACAAAGAAGGTAAAATTAATGTTACAAAAAAATATATTTTTTTCATATAGAGTAGAAGATGAGAAATCTGTTGATTTTAATCAACAAGAATATGATATCATCTTTGGAAAAGCACACTACTCATATAAAATAGCCGCAACAAAATTTTTAAAACTTTTAAAAAAATCTAACTATACTTTAAAAGAAATTATAAGACCAGAAATGTATAAGCACCCTATTGCATTTGAACATTTAGAATATTTTAATATAAACGAGGAAAATATCCATCTAATATGGAAACCTATAGAGCATATTAATATTTTGAAAAAAGCAAAAAATATTGGTATTTTTGCTTGGGAATTTGATAAAATCAATGAAGAAGATATAGAGGGAAATCCTTTTTTAAACCAAAAAAGAATGTTAAATCTTTTAGATGAGATATGGGTTCCATCTATATATACAAAAAATATTTTGAAAAATCATGGATATAATAATGTATATTTTATACCTGCACCCATAGAAGAACCAAATAAATTGTATGAAGAGAAAACTCTTTGGGAACTTATAGGAGATATGACAAGTGTACAACTTCATGCTGCACCAATTAATGAAGAGCCATTAATTCCATTTAAAGAAAATATTGATTTCTCAACTATTAAAAAAACATACTTTTCCATCTTAAATCCTTGGGATTATCGAAAGAACTTTCCAAATTTATTAAGAACATTTATGGAGTTTGCAAACAAATATCCTGATGTTCTTTTTATTGTAAAAGTGATTATAGATAACAAAACTACCTTTTTAAATAATATCAATGAAATTTTATATCTAAACTTAAAGCAAAAAGATTTGCAATCCAAAAATATAATTTTAGTTTCTGAATATATTCCTGAAAAAACTCTATATTCTATTATGAAAAAAGTAGATTATTATTATAATCTTAGTTTTGCAGAGGGACAATTTTTACCTATTTTAGAGTCTATGGTTGTAGGAACAGTACCAATAAGTCCAAATACAACTGCTATGCAAGATTATATTACTCCAGAGAATGCATTTGTTATCTCTTCTAAACTATCACCAGCTGACAGCCGTTCAAATGCTTTTGCTAGAGATGATTTTATGTGGTTTGAACCAAATTTAGAAGATGCCTTAAAACAATTAGAAAATTCATACTATATAAGTGATGATGATTACAGAGATAAGGCAAATAACTCTAAAGAAAAGGTAAAAGAGGTTTATGGTACTAAAAATGTTTTAAAGAAAATAAAGGAAAGACTTGATGGATAAAAAATATTTTGTAGATATATGTACTCTTTTTGAAGAACATTATACTGGAATAGCCAATGTAAACTATCAAGTTGCTAAATATTTTTATGAAAATCTGAATGAAGTTACAGAATTTTTCCATGTTGAAAATATTATTGATAAATCTTATATTGAGAAACTTCTTCTTGATGGACATGGTGGAGAATGGATAAAAGAACTTGAAAGAGAGGGAAAAATATATAAAGGTAAAATTAAAGAGTACAAATTAAAATATTTTTCTATAGGAGTTTTCTCTCATGTTAAATATATAAAGAATATATTTGATTATGAAGTTCAAATTGTGCATGATATTACTTATCTTCTAACAAAAGAGTTTCATCATCCCGATACTACAAAGTACCATTTACAATTTGCCTTAAAAGATTTTGCTTCAAATGATCTGAATGTATGTAATTCACAAGCAACTATGGATGACATAGTGACTTATATGGGTGTTGATAAAGAAAAAACGATGGTTTCTCTTTTAGGTATAGATATGGAAGAATTAAATAAACCTTTATATGATACTTTAGTAGAAAAATACCCTGTTGAAGATTATATTCTTATATTAGGAACCATAGAACCAAGAAAAAATATAGATATAGTCTTAAAGTATATAGAGATGAACCCTTATATTCTTAATGAATATAAATTTATATTTATAGGAAAAGATGGATGGGGGGGTACGTTTGAGGAAAAATTTGAAAAACTTGAAATTGATGAAAATCTGAAAAAAAACATTATCCATCTCGGATTTGTTTCACATGATATAAAAAATGTATTGATTAAAGCAGCTAAATTTTTAATATACCCATCAATTTATGAAGGTTTTGGCTTACCTGTAATAGAAGCCATAGCAGCAGGTACGCCTGTACTAACTACTATATCTTCTTCTATTCCTGAGGTAGGTGGAGATGTTAGTTATTATTTTAATCCTTATTTAGTGGAAGATTTTTCTAAATCTTTTGAAAAACTACACAGTGATGTTAAAAACAACAGAATAGATAAAAACAGACTTTTAGAACACGCAAAACAGTACAGATGGGATCTTTTTGTAGAAAGATTTTTAGAAAGAATAGACGGAGAAATTAAATGATTACATTACATATAGGAACTGATAAAACAGGTTCGACAGCTATTCAGAAACTAATGTATTACAATAAAGATATTTTAAAACAAATTGGATGGTTATATCCAGAATTGATGCCTATGGCAGGTTATAGACATTGGATCTTATTTGATTTATTAGAAAACGAGAAAAATAGAAAAACTTTTAAAAAGAATCTACAGAATATAGAGAAGAATAGTTTATTGTCTTTTGAAGAATTTTATAACTTGTCAGATGAAAATATTAAAGTTTTTATTTCAGAATTAAAAAGATATGATCAAGATATAAAAATATTGATATATTTAAGAAGACAAGATGAAAAAGAAATATCAGGTATATTACAAGGGATCAAGACAGGAAATATTTTTAATATGCAAAATTTTGAATTTGTCTACAAACCAATATTGGATTATTATAAAATAATAAAAAAATGGGAGAGATATGTAGGTAAAGAAAATATAATAATACGACCTTATAATAAGAAATTTTTACCAGAGAGGGATTCATTAATAAAAGATTTTTTTAAATATGGAATGAACTTAGATTATGAACAATCAAAACAAAAATTAATTATTCCTAAAAGTGATCCAAATCCTAGTCTAGATGCAGTTTCTGGCATGGTTATAGATTTTTTAGCAAATATTATAAAAGATGAGAGTAAATGGAGTTTAATTTATCAACTACTTGGAATACAGGAAAAATATGGTAAATCTACTAAAAGTTTATTTAATAGAGAAGAAAGAGAAAAAATACTAGATTTATATAAAGAGAGTAATGAAAAATTAATAGAAGAGTATAAAGTTCCTAAAGCATTATTTGAATTAGATGATAAAGAATATGATAAACCAGATGAAGATGATATAATGGAAAGGATTAAAGCATTATATCACCGTAAAGAAATGTTATTAACTGTAAAAGAATGGGGTGGAGAAGGGACATTTATAGATAAAATAAATAATAATAAAATTATATTGAAAAAAGGTTTTTTTCATATAGAAAAGTGGGGAGTATGGTCAAAAGGTGACGAAGAATCTCAAATTGCTTTTTTAGTATTTAGAGATTATATGAATGGAAATGATAAAATAAAAGTAACTATTACTGTGAAATATACTCATATTGATATGAAAAGTTATATAAAAATTTATGATAATGAGTGGAAGTTATTAAATAATGCTGAAAATACATATGAGATAGCAACACAACAAATACGAGAGAGTGGTGGAACTGTTTTTATAAAAATTAAAAATGAGAATGCAAAATCACCAAAAGAACTGGGAATCAATAATGATAATAGAATTCTTGGTATAGGTATTGAAGATATTAATTTTAAGGAGTGTATGTAAATGGAAGAAAATAGATTTCAACATAAATATTTTAGAAAGTATGGTAACCCTAAAGAGATTGATAATAGATTTTTTGTTTCTAGAAGAAACAAATTTATTTATTGTGAAGTACCTAAGGTAGCAATTTCAACTATAAAAAAAACATTGGCTGAAAATATCACAGGGGAAAAAGTTGAATATAATATTCACGATAGAGAGAGATATCTTCTAAAAAGCCCTTCTAAAGAAAAAATAACACAAAAAGAGTTTGAAGAATATTTCAAATTTACATTTGTAAGGAATCCTTATACAAGAATTTTATCTGCCTATCTTGATAAAATCAAAAAAGACACCATAGAAAAAAAACATCTTTATGAATATGCTAAAATTGATTTCAAAAAAGAGATAAGCTTTGGTGAATTTCTAACTGTACTGGAAAAAATACCACCTATGAATTTAAATCCTCATTTTAGACCACAATATTTAAATACCTGTTATCCTCTAATCCAATATGATTTAATCGGGAAATTTGAAAATTTTTCTCATGATTTTTCTTATCTTTTAAATAAATTTTTTGAAAATCATAATATTAGTACCGTTGATCATCATAAAACAGATGCAACACAAAAAGATATCTTTGATGAGTTCTATACTGTAAAATGTATTAAAAAAGTACAACAAATTTATGCACAAGATTTTTTATATTTTAATTATTCATTTGATATTTTAAACAAGGAAAAGTAGTGACAAATATAATCTTATGTGGAGGAAATGGAACAAGACTTTGGCCATTAAGTAGAAATTCTCTACCCAAACAATACTTAAAACTTTTTGAAGATAAAAGTTTACTTCAAAAAACCATTGAACGAAATGCCATAGTAGCAGACTCTTGTATGATGGTATCAAATACGGAACAATATTTTATAGCTTTAGATCAACTTGAAGAATTAAACAATAAAAAATTTCAACTAACAAATACTAAATTTTTATTAGAAGAAATAGGGAAAAATACTGCTCCAGCAATTGCATTTGCAGCACTTGAGAGTGACTATGATGAAATCCTTTTTATAACACCAAGTGATCATCTCATCAGTGATGAAACTACTTATCAAAAATTAGTCATAAAAGCAAAAGAGTTAGCAAGGCAAAATTTTTTAGTTACTTTTGGTATTCATCCCAATAACCCAAATACAGGATATGGATATATCGAAACAAATGACTTTGATGTCATCAAATTTCATGAAAAACCAACTTTAGAAAAGGCTAAAAAATACATACAACAAGGCAATTATTTATGGAATAGTGGAATGTTTATGTTTAAAGCTGGTGTATACCTTGAAAAACTACAAGAGTATGCACCTCTAATGTATGAAGAGATTTTAAAAAGTTATGCACAAAGACAAATTATCAATTCAAATCAAATCAGATTAAAAAAAATGAAAAATATTCCTGAAGACAGTATAGATTATACTGTAATGGAAAAAAGTAATAATATAAAAGTAATTCCTAGTAATTTTGGCTGGAATGATGTCGGAAGTTTTGATAGTCTTATAGAAGAGATACCAAGTAAACATGCTATAGAAATAGATAGTAAAAATAACTTTTACCATTCTAATAAACTTATAGCAACAATAGGAATAGAAAACCTTATAGTTATAGATACTCCTGATGCTTTACTCATAAGTAAAAAAGGAGAAACACAAAAAGTAAAAGATATTGTCCAAGTATTAAAAGAGTCCTATAAACATCTTGCAGAGACACATATAAAAGTACATAGACCATGGGGAACTTATGAAGAACTTTTAGAAGATGATGGATATAAAATAAAGAGAATCATTGTAAAACCAAATAAAAGGCTCTCTCTACAAAAACATTTTCATCGTAATGAACATTGGATTGTTGTTTCTGGTACAGCAGAAGTTACCGTAGGTAAAAGAACTTATTTAGTTCGACCAAATGAATCAACCTATATAAAAATGGGGGAAATACATCGACTAAAAAACCCGGGAAAGGTTCCTGTGGTACTGATTGAAGCACAAGTTGGAGAGTATACTAGTGAAGATGATATTATAAGATTAGAAGATGATTTTCAAAGAATAAATGGATAAAAGGCTGTCTTCTATCTTTATCCATGCGTTCTAGTGATTGGGAAGTAGTTATTTATTTCAAGTATTTAAAAGGTTCTCCGAAAATTATTCTTTTTTTCAAGAATCTATTTGTTAATTAATATTAAATTCAAAAGAAAGACAGGACTTTAGTAGCAATTTCTTTAACTTTACCTTTTTTTAATTGGCGAACTAATTTAAAGATTTTGTTCTAAAGATTTGTCGTAATCATTTGTATAAATTCTTATCTCTATTATTAAACCTAAACTCATACTCTTTCAGATATAAATTATACTGTTAGAATCTACTTTAGCTCATATTATATCCTATAAAATAGCCTTTACAATATTGATAAAATACTATTTCTTTATAAGCTTTCCTTTCTCTGCCTATATTTTCATCATTCTTTCTCTAAATAGCATTAACTAAGAGGTTTTTATAGCACTTAAATCTTCAAAAAATCCTTTACTATCTCTCTAAATTTTATCTCTAAAACATGGGTGATTTTTATATATTTATTTTTCATCAGTATTATCGTATCTTTCTATACTTTAAATACCTCTAAACTAATCTAACCCCAAAAGTTTTTATATCTTAATTAAGATATAATAAAAGAAATATACTATAGAAGTGAAATTAATGATAACTAAAGAAAGATTAACCCACCTAAAGCAGTTAGAAGCAGAGTCTATTCACATTTTACGAGAAGTAGCTGCAGAGTTTAGTAACCCTGTGATGATGTACTCAGTAGGAAAAGATAGCTCCGTCATGCTTCATTTAGCTATGAAAGCTTTCGCACCAGCAAAGCCTCCATTTAAGTTTTTGCATGTAGATACTTTATGGAAATTTCATGAAATGATAGAGTTCCGTGATAAACGAGCTGAAGAGTTAGGATTTGATTTAGT
>Ga0256828_1001841_pt1 | contig 13039 bp, 12 predicted proteins | sample CV88metaG_FD_185993 | JGI IMG/M metagenome (GOLD analysis project Ga0256828, IMG submission 185993) | Hydrothermal vent microbial communities from East Pacific Rise, Pacific Ocean - CV88 | ecosystem: Environmental > Aquatic > Marine > Hydrothermal vents | place: Pacific Ocean: East Pacific Rise... | reverse complement strand
ACAACTAGTAATGGAGATGGTACATTTACAACAACACCAACAACAGCTTATAGTGCTTTACACTATAGAAACAAAACAAGTGATATAGCAGGTGGAAGCTTAATAGCAGCTAACAATCTAGAAGATTTACAGGATGTTGTAACTGCACGAAGTAACCTAGGATTAGACGATACTATAACTAATGCAAGCGTAGAAGGTATTATACTACATAAAGCTATAATTGATATAGAACAATCTGAAAAAATAGGCACCATTGAAACCTTAAAAGATACAGTTACCTACGATAGAGTTGGAGAAATAGTTATAGCATCAGCTACTAAACCATTCAATGACTGTTTAGTAGCTGATGGTACATTATACAAAAGGGAGGATGTGCCGAAGCTTTGGGAATATGCTTTAAGTAGCGGGAATATAGTTAGTGATGAAAAATGGAAGAATGGTTTTAAGGGTGCATACAGTTTTGGAAATGATGTAGATACATTTAGAATACCAGACTTGAGAGGGGAGTTTCTTAGGGGTGTTGACAATGGTGCATTAATTGATAATAATAGAATTATCGGTAGTAATCAAATTGATACATTTAAGAAGCATACGCACAGTATTGGTCATTATGAGGTTTATGGCTCAGCAAATGAAGAAGGCAGTAGTGATGTAAGTTATGGGACTTCTTATAAGACTAACCCTACTGGAGATAAAGAAACAAGACCAAGAAATATTGCAGTTTTATACTGTATTAAATATATATAAGGATATACAATGAGTTTAAGTGAAGATATAATTAAGTTTACTGGGTTAGTACAGAACTGGGCAGGTAATATATCAGATATGTTTTATAGTGATGTAGCTAAAGATGTAACTATAAAAGTAATAGATGCTAACGGTGATGTAGTTGAAAAACAAATACCAAATCACAAGAAAATGAGTGATGCTTTTGACACTTGGAAGAGTGAGATAGGTATTAAGAATACAAACGGAGAAGTTACTGCCGATGATGGTAGCCCTTTGAGTGTTGCTAAATTTGGAGGTATGACGCTAGCTGAGTATGATAGTATGTACAATACCTTTTTAAATAAGACTAAAATTAAACTATCTCCTGATAATAAAAATGGTGGTATGGTATTTTATGATAAAGCTTTATTTGTAACTGAAGACAACAAAATACTAGCTTGGGGTGAAGATAATGAAGACATACTAAACTATGGTGGTTTAAATAACTCTATTATGGAATTGCAACAAGCAAATGAAAAAATAGGCATAAATATATCTAAGATATGGGGATGTGGGCAACATATAGCAGTATTGTATGAAGATGGTGATTTATATATGAGAGGACAGCAGGAAGCAGGTCATTTTGGTATAGGAAATACTGCTAATCAAATGCAATTTGTATTTAGTAAGTCTAATGTTAAAGATTATTTTTCTAGTTCTACTGGCGACCAAGATGAAAGCCCAATGTCTGCTTGTATTTTAAATGATGGTACTGTTGTAACTTGTGGAGATAATGGAGATGGAGAATTAGGAATAGGTAATACTACAAATACTTACACTTGGACTGTTGTATATGATGATACAACTGACCCTACTATTAAATGTGTGATTAATGGAGATAATATAGCTTCATTTCATTTACTTACTGCAAGTGGTAAGGTATTCATTTCAGGTTATAATGGTTATGGACAATTAGGTAATGGTACTACTGGTACTGTAACTACATTAACTCAAATAGTTCCTAGTGTAGATGGTAAAATCATAGATATAGTTGCAACAGGTTACTATGATGCTACATATTCTGGCACTACTTCATTACTTACAGATAGTGGCAGGGTTTATTGTACTGGATATAATGGTCAAGGACAACTTGGTAACGGTACAACTACTAACTCATCTACTTTTAATGAGATAGTTTATCCTGATGGACACGATGTTACTACTGACCCAGTAATAGAGATAATTGGTGGTATGAGAGCATTTTTTTATAGAACACAAGGTTTAAATCTATATTCAGTAGGGGAAAATAATAGAGGTCAATTAGGTATTGGCAACACAACTAATATGACAGCATTTACTAATATATTATCTAATGTTACTAAGGTACATCATATACAAAGTGCTGATGCAAGTCAATATAGTTCTTTGGTTGCATTAACTAGTGATAATAAACTATATGGTTGGGGTGACAATGCACAAGGTCATTTAGGTACTGGGAATACAGTTGACCCAACTTCACCTAAAGAGTTAAGATTTGGACATACTTCAAAGATAAAAGATATTTGCAATAGTGGGTATGCTGATGGGATTACATTATATTTTGTTTTAACTGATGGTACTATTTATGGCTCTGGTAAGAATGAAGATGGACAAATAAGTCCAAATAGACCAGGCGGTTATCACGCTGAATTTACACAAGTAAGGATTTAGAAATGTTAGTATTTTTAACAAAAAACTTCACTCAGGGCAGTGAAGCAGTAATAAAAGAAAGTTTATTAGATTTTGTAGTAGTTGAAACTGTAAAACCTGAGGATTATAAACAATGGGCAATAGATTTAACTAAAGATGTAATATATCAAAAAAGATTAGACTATTGTTTTAATAAAAGAACAGTTGCTTATAATAAACTAAATCAAGATGAGCTTAGATTTGATGATTTAGAAAACAACACTACAACTTGGCAAGATGCTATTAATGCTATAAAAGCTAAATATCCTAAACCAGTATGACAGCTAGTGTAGCATTACAGATTACTGGTATGGTGTTTGCAGGTATCTTTGGTTGGGCATATGTTAGGTTCACACTAGCAGCTCATACCAAAGAGCTTAAAGAACAGAAAGAGTGGTCTGATAAGAGTGATAAAGATTTAACAGAGAGAATCAATGCAAGTTTTAAGCGTATTGATAGCGACTCTGATAGATTACTAAAGATTGAGACATCACAAAGTGGTTTGTTAAGTCTTTCAGCTGCAAGGGCAGAGTTTGTATCTAAAAGAGAATTAGAACTTCAGATGCAATTAGTTAACCAGGTTATGACCTCAATACAAAAAGAGGTGGATAGAGATGGAAAGAAGTTAGATAAGATTCTAGAGATTCTAGATGAACGAGATTAAGGATAATAACAATGAGTTTTTTAATACAATTACTATTGAAGTTTGCTACTAGTAAAGCTGCAGAGCAATTAGTGGCTATAGGTGTAAATAAGTTACTGGCAAGTAAAGATGCTGGTATAGGTAAAGAACTGGCAGATACTATGATTAATGGTATTGCAGAATCTAAACACAACCCTACAACTAAAGACGTGTTCTCAGCAGCTATAGGGTCGCTGGGAAAGTAGAAGGTGTTGTAATACACTGTTCAGATTCACCTCAAGGTAGAGGAGATGATGTAACTACTATTGACAGATGGCATAGAGAACGAGGGTTTGACTCTATAGGTTATCACTATGTTATCCTAGAGGATGGTACAGTGCAAACTGGTAGACCTTTAGAAAGCTATGGTGCGCACTGCTTAGGTTACAACCATTATGTAGGTGTATGCCTAATAGGTATAGATGAGTTTACAACTGAACAGTTTAACAGCTTAGAAACTCTTATAAGAGGGTTTACAGTAGATAGTGATAAAGTTATTGGTCATAATAAGGTAAGTCCTAAGACATGCCCTAACTTTAGCGTAGAAGCCTTTAAACTGGCTAGGGAACTCTAAGTACCTCGGAGGAGCTAAAAGCTCTTCTAGGGTGTTTAAATGAACGATAAGGAGCACGTATGTATATACAAACATGTAAAGTATACAGTAAAGGTTTAAACTATATTGTATGGGAACAAAGTGAAACTCCTAAAGGTGTGTTTATAGTACACCTTGGTGGTGATAATAAACGTAAACTGTATCAAATGATGCAGGAGTTATTAAAAGAAGAGTTCGTAGGGCAAGAGATTTATTTCTGTAGCCAACAAGATACGTATTGGAGGAATAATAGTGAATACGATGGACAGTATACAGACGGTACAAAAGTCTACAGATATACAGGCAAAAGGTGATATACTAGAATTACAACAGCAATTACAACAGTTAGATACTATATATGAGCCTCCTACTTTACATCACTTTGTTGATGGCATGTATTGTAGAGAAGCTATAGTGTTAGCAGGCTCAATGTTAATAGGAGCTACCCATAAGAAAGCTTGTATAAATCTATTAACTGAGGGGACTATTGTAGTTTCTAATGGTACTGAGGATATTATACTGAAAGCACCTCAGACATTTATAGGTAATAAAGGTAAACAAAAAGTAGGCTATGCACTAACAGATGTTGTATGGGTGAATGTGTTTCGTACAGATGCTTTAAGCATTGATGAAGCAGAACAAGAACTCTTTGAAGAAGAGATATATAAAGCAAAGGATTGATATGGGTGGTTTTATAACAGCTGCTGTAGTAGTGGGCACATATAGTGCAGACCAAGCTAATAAAAGACAAGATTCTATAGCGTCAGCTAGAAATGAAGCAAATCAAGCATCTTACGCAAGAAGTACAGCACTAGCTGAACAAAATGCTGTAGATAGAAAAGAAGAACTATTAAGAAGGTTTGGCGTATCTTCAGGTAAATTACAAGATACCTCTAAAGATATAACAAAAGGAGCATCTATTAAACTAACTGCTCTAGATATGGAACTAGCTAAAGCACAGAGTGTTACAGATAACAAGTTAGCCACACAACATATAACTGGTAGATTAGCAGATAGATTACGTAATACAGTAGATATTTCAGGTGCTATGCAGAAAGGTAATATATTACAAGATACTGAAGCACAGCTACGTGATGTAGGTAATAAGCTAGAGACTATGACTATGAACGTAGAATCTGAACAAATGAACCTAGATATTGATTTATCTAATAGTATTAATACAGCTAATAATCAGTTAGTAGCTGGCACAGCTTATAGCCAGTCAACAGGACTTGCAGGTGTAGTTGCCTCTGGAGTATCTTCAGGGACAGCAGCCTACTCAGCAGGTGCAAGGTTTGGAGAATAATAAATGGGATTAACATATACACAAACAAAACAAGGTCAGAATGTATCATCACTTGCAGTTCCTTCAGCTCCTAAGGCTAAGGATACTAGAGTTGCTACACAGAACATAGATATACCTAAAGGTTGGCAAGAAACATTACTACCAACCTTACTAAACTCTGGTATGAAAGCATATGGTGAGATGCTAAACGACACTAAGAGAACTACAGAGCTGGAAACATCTAATGTAATTAATCAGCTGGATGCTGCTGAGTCTAGATTCGATGGGTTCGCTCAAGTTGCTAGAGAAGATATGAGTAAACTTGATATACACTCGCCAACATATGATGCAGATGTAAAACAGTTACAAGGTGTTATAGATGCTGCAAGCCCTAGTGCAAAGTTACAGAGAACACAAGATGTCTATGGTAATCATATAGAGACTCTGAACGCAACAGAAGGCTTAAAAGAATCTGATAAGAAGAGTGTAATTAGTAAGTTTAATTCGTTACTAAACACTAGAGTTAAAACACAGCGTTCTGCTTCATTTAAAGAGAAGAGAGCTGGTGCAGTTAGCGATATTAAAGATAAAACTAACAAGTTAATACAGCCTTTAGTTTTTACAGGTAACTTTGATTTAAAGGTAACTGAGAAAGCTGTAAACGATTTAATGGCTTGGGGATATACAGAGACTGAAGCAAGAACTCAAATTTACTCTATAGTTGATAAACAGATAGATAATATATGGGATAATAGAGATGCTTTAGAGGATATGTGGTTAGAGCTAGATGCTCAAGGGTCAACTCAAGAAGCTATATTAGAAACGAAAGTATCTAAAGCTATTAATAAGATAGATGAAGATGCACTTAGAGCAGAACAAAGAAAGATTAAGGCTACTGCAGCTCTTAAAAAGAAAGCTGAGGTTAAGCTTAAAGCTAAGAAAGCTAAAGACCTTAAGGAAGCTAAATACCGTAATAAAATACTAGTAGAAGCAGGACAGTTCTCAGCTACTAATAGTGACCATATTAAAGATGTATTTGCTGCTAATTATACTGAAGGTTCTATAGAGGTAGATGCTGCAGGTTCGTGGAGTATAGTAGCTACACCAGAGGTTAAGGCTTCGTTTAAGAACAAACTTCTAGCGTTAGAACAAGAAACAGCTGAATACAAAACATCTCTAGACTTACTTAAGAGTGTTGAGAATGGGTATCTTGTGGATTATGGTGACTTAGAGAACACTAAGAATAAGAAAGCATTACAAACAAAGGTAGATAACCAGATTACACCTGCGTTAGATGCTGTATTAGCTGGTGACACTGGACAGCCTTTAAATATTGTAGCACATTACATGGAGAACCCTGATGTATATAAAGAGATACAGAAGAAGATTACAGGTAAAGTTCAGGATGCTTTATCATTATTTAATAGTAAAGATACTGAAGACCAAGCGTTACCAGCACTGTTAGGTATCTATAAGAATATGCCTATAGAATTACGTAAAGGTATGTCAGACTCAAACAGAGAGTATCTAAATCTAGCTATGGTTGTTGGAGACCATCCTACATTGCTTAGTGGCCTTAAAGAGATTTATAGAAACTCCGAGAGTGTTGAAGACGCTAGGGACACTTTAAATGCTGATGGTAATAAAGAGTATACTAAAGCAATGGAAGGTGTACATGATGTTACTAAAGCTAAACAGTTCTTCAGTAGAATGTATAAACTTACTAAAGACCCTAAGGTGGCTGGAGAAATGGTAGCACAGACATATGGACTTGTAGAAGAATATGGTGTTAATATGTCTAGAGACTTATGGACTGAGTTAGAAAGCACTGCTACTAAGAGTGGTGATAAAAGTAATTACATAGAACTTACGCAAGGATTAACACTATCATATGTAAGAGCTAAAGCTGGAACAGAGAATGTGACAGATGTTAAGGTTATAAAAGATGGTGAACATATAAACATATTATATGGCAAAGAGATAAATGGTGTAACATACCCAGGCAAGCTTAGGCTAATGCATAGTGAGTTACAGAAGTACTTAACACATGGAATTGGTGTACACCTTAAAGATGCTGGCAATTTAAAGCTTAGTAATAGAAGGTATAGACACAATACACAGTTATAGAGTTGGAGGATAAACTAAATGGCTAGACAATTAATACAACAAGAGTATCATAATGAACCGATAGTACCTAAAGAGGAGTTAATAGACTCTTCAATAGGACTTGGAGGTAGACCACAGGATGCAGGTAAAGAGCTTTTACAGAGAGCTACGATATTTGGTGCTGCTTCTAAAACAGAAGAGCACGCGATAGATATACCTGCTAAAATAGAGGCATCTGTAACGAATGTTGAAGACGGTATGACAGATGATGAGATATTTGCAGAGTCTGAGATGAGAGTAGAGAGGTTAAAAAAAGAAGCTATAAAACCTGATGCTTATGATAAACTTATTGAACAAGGTATACCTGACCATTTAGTTTATAGAGCCTTTAAGGATAAACCTGAAACTCAGTATGACCTATTGTATTCTATAGAGAAATACAAGGATTATGATAGAGCTGATAAGAATATAGCTGATAATGCAGATGCTGTCGATTATCTATCTATTGTAATAGCTACGTTTGGGGATGTAGATACCTTAGCAACTGGAGGTGTTGGTACTATACTAAAGACAGCACGTACAGGAACAAAACTAGCTACAGTGTACTCTAAAGGCGTAGCAGCACAAAAGAAGTCACCAGTAATCTCTAGTGCAATAGCAGGTACAACATATGCTGGTTTAAATCAAGCGTTAATTAATCATTATGGTGGAGACTCTAACAGTGATGCTATTAAACATAGTGCCTTGTTTGGTGCTGGTATTGGTACAACATTAGGTTGGATGATGAAGACTAGTAATAAGTTTTCAGAGAGTGCTAGGAATGTTGTAACTGCTGATGGGACTAAACAGAACCATGGTGAGTATATAACACAAGAGATTAATAAACTAGATGAAAATATTAAGGTTCTTGAAGGAAAACAAGCACTAGAGAAACAGTTGAAGACTCAGAATGATGCTAAGATTGTTCAGAAACTTGATGAAGCTAAAGACCTTGTAACTACAACTAAGAAAGATTTTAAACAGTTCCTTACTCACGTTAAAGCTTCAAGTATTAAGCAGATTACAAAGAGATTAGATAAAGTTAAAGATGAGTTTAAGTTTCACGAACAAGCTGTTAAGAATGTTGACGAACTTAAGAAGACAGCGAAGGTTCTTAAAGATGAATTAGAGTTTATACGAAGTAAGGTCGCTAATGCTCAGAAGAAATCTGGTGGACATGGCACAACAACTAAGAAACAATTAGCTAAGAGAAAAGCCTTAGCTACTAAAGACTTTGCAGATGTGCGTAAGCAGATAGCTAAATATAGTAAGAAGATTAAATCTGAACAAGAATTAAAACAATTACATAAAGATATGAAACACCTAGATGAAACAATAGCTAGAGCTACAGAATTACAGAGTAATGTTAGTAAAGCAGAAAGCATTTTAAAGAAAGCACCTACAGTTAAAGGTAAGAGTCATGAAGAACTTAGGAAAGTAGAGCATGATGATACAATAGAAGGTAAATTAGCTGCTATTAATAAACAGTTAGAAGGAACTAATCATAAAGAGCTTAGAACATCTCTAGAGGAGAATAAGAAAGCTTTAGAACGTGGCGAGACTCCTAAAGGTGTACATAAAGAGATGTTAACTAGAAAACAGAAGCTGCAGGAAGACTTAGATGAATACTTAAGTAATCCTTTAACTCCTGAGAGATTAGCTGAGAACCCTATGTATAATCACATGGTAACTATGGTTGAGAAGTGGGTGCCTAGAATATCACCAGTTAGTAGGCTGTTTGTATCAGATAACCAAGCTACTCGTTCTATTATATCATTACTATCTCCACCTATAGTTGCTATGGATACATTTGTAAATAACCTTACAGCTAAAACATTCATTAGAGATATGAAGCTTAAAGTTAATGCTGTAATGCAAGATATTAATAGTGATTACGAAGCTTACATCAAAGCTAATAAGAAACCTATGACAGTTATAGAGTATTTCCATATGGTTGAAGTAGAAAGACTGAATCAAATAGGTAAACAGCATAGGGAACTGGTTAAGAGTATGCCAAACATAGCTAAAGAAGGTGAAGAGTTATCAGATGTATTTAAAGCAGCTCGTAACGAGATGAATATAGAATACAAACATCTTGATAAGAACATTGAAGCTTCTATGAGAAAGTTAGAGAACTACTATAGTTCTATGGGAGCAACTGGTAAAGAGTTAAAGATTACTAATCTTATGGATGTATCTAAAGCTGGTTATGGTGCACAACTATACAGTGAGAAAATAGCTAGAACTATGGGTAAGGAAGCTTTCGTTGACCACCTAGTTAAAGCACAACATAGGTTTGCCATTGATAACCACCTACCTATAGAACCTGAGAGATTTAAAGCTAGTGCTGAGACTGCACATTATATGGCGTTAAGTGAGAACCAGAGGTATGAGAAGAACTTTAGAGAGTTTGCCCCTAAGACACAGACGTCTACAACTGGCGATAAACAAAGAAGTATTCGTATATATGCAGATGATATGGCTAAAGTTCAAGATGAGAATACAATATTAAATATGATGACATATTCTAGAGCTATGGGTGGTAAGTTTGGCCTTAAGAAGTTCTTAGGGATTGAAAACAAAGCTGACATAACTCCTAGGCTTAAAGCAGCTGGTGTAAGTAACGAGAAGGAGCTTAAAGACCTTAATGCAGTTATAGATACTATAGCAGGGTTCAGAGAAGCCCCTAGATACTCTGAGGACTGGGAGAAGATGTTACACGGTGCTAGTACTGTTTCTAGTATCTTACACACAATGGGGTTTGGTATCGCATCATTAACTGAGGTGTCTACTGTTGTAGCGAACACTGGGTTTATAAACACTATGGGAAGCTTGATACCTGCATGGAAAGGCACAATGAAGGCTTACAGTAAGAACAAGTTATCAGATAACGATATAATGGAAGCTAGTATACTACGTGAAGTTGGTAACCATAAGTTTGGTATGGAAGTAAACAGGTTTGAAGTTGAAGGTGACCTAGGGTTACAACATAAAGCTCAAGCTTTTGGAGATACAATAGTTCATAAGATGGCTAACGCTTCAGGGTTAACATTCTTAACAGACTGGGGTAAAGTTGCTAGTGATATGGCAGGAACTAAGTGGATACTTGATATGGCTAGAAGTAAAACACTAAGTAAAGCTAATAGACGAAGGCTGAACCAGAATGGGATTAGTGATAGTGATTTACAAAATATAGCTGAGAGTTTACATACAGATGGTAAGCTTACAGGTTTCGATAGAGCTAGGCTTAGTCCAGAGCTTCTTGATAGATTTGATAGAGCTAAACTAAACATAGCTTACAATAGTATTTTACATCCAGATGGTATGAATATGCCTAGGATAATGACTGAAGGGTCTGACAAACTATCTAGAACACTAAACAATAGTTTATTTAAGTTCATGAGGTTTCCTATAGCTTCTTATGAGGCATTACTATTAAATGGTATTGCAACAGCAGATGCACAACAGGCTATCGCAGTGGCATTACAGTTCGCTATGTGGAGTCAAATACTATTAGCTAAAGACGCTATGAATAACTGGGGTGAGAATAAAGATAATAAAAGATACAATCCAAACACAGAGGAAGGTAGATTAAAGTTACTACAAGATACTATGATGGCTTTGAGTCCTATATCTGGGCCTATGGCTATTGGTAATTTTGCTAGTCAAGCAACTAGAGGTGAGAGTCTTAATGGCTATGCATCACCATTGAGTGGTGGTATTACACTAAAAGATGCCCAAGGTATACCTAGAGGTGATATACCACTAAACCTATACGGTTTTAAGATGACTAAGATGTTAGAAAATTTAGATAAGGTAAACAAGGTATCAAAACCTAAAGTTATACTAGAGAATGAATATGAGTTCAATATAGGAGATTAGAATGGCAAAAGCAAGTTTAGAGAGTTTGAACGCTCTCCACGACTTAGTGGCACGAGAATTAGCTAAAGGTCTAGAAGACCCTAAGATACTTTCAGCTGCTATTAAGTTTTTAAAAGACAATGATATAACAGCAGACCTTATGACTGATGAAAGTGAAAACTCTCTCGGGTCTATGATTAAAGAGCATTTAAAGATGCCAAGTGCTGATAAGAAACTATCAGTAGAGGATATGTTATTAATGGGTGCATAGAAGCACGTTAAAGTACCTACAAGGCGTTAAGTCTTGTAGGGTAACCTAAGGGTTGCCTGAGGGTTTTAAGAGCTTGTAGAGGCTTATAGAACCTTGAGGTGTCTCATAGACAAAATACAATAATCATGGAGGATTAATAATGAGAATATGTACTGAGTGTAATGTAAATAAAAAGAACAATGATTACTATAAAGGTAAGTCAACTTGTAAGGATTGTTACAAAGCTAGACAACTAGCTAAGTATCACAAAGCTAAACCACTAAGGACTTGTAGAGGTTGTGGATTAAAAGCAGTTACTATAGATGAACTACAACTATTTGCTCAATGCAAGAGTAAGAAGCATGGGTGTCATACTATTTGTAAGGAGTGTGATAACAAAACACATAAGAAGTACAGAGGGACTCCTGAGGGTAGTGCAGCATCTAAAGAATCTAGTAAGAAGCATTACTATAATAATCAAGATGAAATACTACAGCAAAAGAGAGACTATATGAAACAACCAGAGGTTGCTAAAGCTAGAAAAGAATATGAGAAAGAACGTAGTAAAACTGAACATAGAAAAGAATGGAGTAAGAATAATAGGTTAAAAAGAACATATGGAATAGACTTACAAGATAAAGCTAATATGTACGCACAACAAGAAGGTAAGTGCAGGGTATGTAATCATCACTACTCTATAGATAAATTAGTTATAGACCATAACCATAAAACAGAAGAGGTTAGAGGTTTATTATGTTCTCCTTGTAATATGGCATTAGGATTACTAAAAGATAATCCAGATGTATTATTAAGAGGAGCTATGTATTTACAGGAGGAGGGTTATTATGGATAAGACTAAAAGAGATTTATTAGCTCTAGAGGAATTTAAAGTATTCTACGCAATGACTTGGGAGCACTTAAGACTTCCAACACCAAGTAGATTACAATTCCATATGGCAGAGTTCTTTGAAGAGGGGCACCCTAGGTCAGTTATACAAGCACTAAGAGGAGGGTCTAAAACATGGACTGTTGCTACTTATGTGTGTTGGAGGTTACTACGTAACGCCAATGAGAAAATTCTTATCGTATCTGCATCTGGAGGACACTCTGATAATATTGGTATATTTATACGTAAGTTGATAGAAACTATGCCTATATTAGAACACCTAATACCTAAGATGTCTAAAGGGCACCGAACAAGTAATACAGCCTTTGATGTAGATGGTAGTGAGATTACTGTTCAGCCTAGTGTAAAAACTCTAGGGATTACCAGCCAGTTACAGGGAAACAGAGCTTCAATTTTAATAGCAGATGACGTAGAGACCAGTCAAAACGCTATGACAGAGATGCGTAGAGAACAGCTTAGAGCTCAAACTGCAGAATTTGAGGCTATACTACAGACAGGTGAAAATAATCAGATTATTGTATGTGGTACACCTCAAACTGCTGAATCAATATACACAGGGTTCAGAGAAGATGGTTATGTAACTAGGATATTCCCAGCTAGATATCCAGATGACATAGATTTATATGCTGGGTGTCTAGCACCATACATGATTAATGATTTAGCTATAAACCCAGAGCTTGTAAATACACCTACGGAACCTAGATTCCCTGAGGAAGACCTTATAATGAGAGAGAACCGTTACGGTCGTTCTGGGTTTAAATTACAATTTATGTTGGATACAACACTTAGTGATGCTGAGAAGTACCCACTGAAGCTTAAAGATTTAATAGTAACTGACCTTGACATACATGAAGGCCCTAGTGCTATCTCATGGAGTTCAG
>Ga0256828_1001840_pt1 | contig 13046 bp, 14 predicted proteins | sample CV88metaG_FD_185993 | JGI IMG/M metagenome (GOLD analysis project Ga0256828, IMG submission 185993) | Hydrothermal vent microbial communities from East Pacific Rise, Pacific Ocean - CV88 | ecosystem: Environmental > Aquatic > Marine > Hydrothermal vents | place: Pacific Ocean: East Pacific Rise... | reverse complement strand
CACGCTTTCGATGCGCCCAATACACGCCGCTCTCTTATCGCCTCGCCCCGGAAAATAGAGAGTCTGGAGTGGATCGATATGGAGTTGAAAAAGCAGCGCAATCCGGAGGGGAAAAGTTTGAGGGACAAGGATCTTCAGTAGATATGTACCGTCAGCCAGAGCGTCCCGCCGGCCGTTTTCAGAACGGTATGCGATGTGTTCGCCGGAATGAAAAGCGTATCACCTTTTTTCAACAGTTTTGTTTCATCTTCCAAAAGAAGGGTTGCTTCCCCTTCTAGCAGTACCAGCCACTCATCCTCTTTCTGGCAGTATGCTGCAGGCTCAAGCGTGTCGGAACTGACGATACGGTTGATCTTGATGTTCCTGTGTTCCAGAAGGGTGGTAAATGTTTCTCCTGCTTTGGGTATGCCGAAGTCAAAAATATTCATCTAGAAACTCATTTGTATCGCATCGACTTCATCCCACCCCATACTCTTTTTGGTGCTTCTGTGAGAGAGGATATGTTCGATATAGCGTGCGAAGAGATCTGTTTCTATATTGAGTTTTGTACCGGTTTTGTACTGTTTCATCAATGTGTTCTCCAGTGTATGGGGGATGATGGTCAGCCTGAAGCTATCATCATAGACATCATTGACAGTCAATGAGATACCGTCAATGGTAATGGAGCCTTTGGGTATGATGTATTTGATATAGCCGGGATCAACTTTAATGATGAAATCTGTTCCATTCTCTCTTTTAGTGATGCTTTTGACCTCTCCGACACAGTCCACGTGCCCCTGAACGATGTGGCCCTCGAATCGGTCGTTCATCTGCATGGCAGGTTCCATATGTACCTCTCCTCTGATCTTGCTCTCATCGATGATACTGCGTGTCTCGTCGGCCAGTTCCAGGTCGAAACCGTCAGGATTGACTTTAATGACAGTCAGGCAGACCCCGTTGATGGCGATGGAATCCCCCAACTTCGCTTTGTATTTCGACTGGATGGTTAAAATATTGTTATGATAGCGTTTGACGGTGGCAATTTCACGTATGAGACCTGTAAACATCAGCAACCCCCTTGGGGTTGGGTGAGGAGTGGGGAGTGAGGAGTGGAGAGTGTTGGTATGCCTTTTTGCAAAAAGCTTTTGTGTTTCATGGAAAGCTGCCTTATATTATTTGGATATAATTCGCTTAATTATAGCAGAAACGAGTGAAGAGTGAAGCGTGAAGCGTGAAGAGTGAAAGTATTAATGTATGGCAATACTTTAATGATAAAAGTATTGCGGAGCAATACATACGACCATTCTTAATTCTTAATTCTTAACTCTTAACTCCAAAAACGGAGTTTTTGATGAAATATGATGTAATCGTCATCGGTGGCGGACATGCAGGGATAGAAGCGGCTTTGGCAAGTGCACGGATGGGAGTGAAGACCCTGCTTGTCACCATTTTGGTAGAACAGATAGGGGCCAGTTCGTGCAACCCTGCCATAGGCGGACTCGCAAAAGGCCACCTGGTCAAAGAGGTGGATGCACTTGGTGGAGAGATGGGACTCTGTACCGATGCGACCGGCATACAGTTCCGTACGCTCAATGCCTCCAAAGGGCCGGCAGTCAGAGGGAGCCGGGCGCAGATCGATATGGATGCCTACCGCATCTATATGCGAAATGTGGTACTTAATACGGAAAATCTCGATGTCAAGCAGGAGATCGCTGACGGGCTTATTGTGGAAGAGAATGAAGTAACAGGGGTGACTACGCAGCTTGGGAACCGCTATCTGGCATCCAAAGTGATCATTACCGCCGGAACCTTCCTCAATGGGCTGATCCATATAGGCGACAAACAGCAGACGGCCGGACGGCAGGGGGAGTTCGCTTCGGTTGAACTGGCAGAGTACCTCAAGGGACTCGGGCTTGAGATAGGGCGTTTGAAGACAGGGACCTGTGCGCGTATCGATGCGACATCGGTCGATACTTCCGTGATGGAAGTCCAGCCCGGGGATACCCCGCCTCCACCGTTTTCATTTAGAACAGACAGAAAAAATTTCAATCCGAAACAGCTGCCCTGCTATGTGACCTATACCAATGAGAGAACCCATGAGATCATCGAGAGCAACTTTTACAGAGCACCGCTTTTCTCCGGGCAGATCGATGGTGTGGGACCGCGTTACTGTCCAAGTATCGAGGACAAGATCAACCGTTTCCGTGACAGGCCCAGACACCAGATCTTTGTCGAACCGCAAACCATAGATGAAACGGAATACTATATTAACGGTATGAGTACTTCCCTGCCTATCGATGTGCAGCTGGATATGATCCGTTCGGTAGAGGGGATGGAAAATGCAAAGATCGTCCGTTATGGGTATGCGATCGAATATGACTATATTCAGCCTACGGAACTGAAACATACATTGGAGACCAAGAAGATAGCAGGGCTTTACTGTGCGGGGCAGATCAACGGTACGACCGGTTATGAAGAGGCGGCTGCACAAGGGCTGATGGCAGGGATCAACGCTGCACTTGCCATCCGTGGAGAAGAACCGTTCATTCTGGGGCGGGATGAAGCATACATTGGTGTACTCATCGATGATCTGGTGACCAAAGGGACCAAAGAACCTTACCGGATGTTTACTTCACGTGCAGAATACAGATTGCTGCTGCGGGAAGACAATGCCGATATGCGTCTCTCCCGCTATGGTAAAATGCTGGGGCTTCTGGAAGAGGGGTATGTTGAGAGGGTTGAAAAAAAAAGAGCAGCCATACAAGAGGCACTTGCTTTTCTGAAAGAGAATGCCGCTACACCGACAAAAGAGTTCTTGTTAAAACTTGAAGAGGTAGGGGCGGTAAAGATCAGCAGTAAGACCTTCTGGATCGATATCCTCGGACGTGGTGATTTCAACAGGGAAAAGGTGATCACACTGCTTCCGGAGTTCGATCAATATGACGATGAAGTGATGGAACAGATCCTTATTGAAGCCAAATACAGCCGATACATAGAGAAACAGCAGCAGCAGATCGGAAAGATGAAAGATATGTTGAAGATCAAGATACCGGATGATTTTGCCTACCGAAAGGTTTCCGGATTGAGCAATGAGATCGTAGAAAAGCTGGAAAAAGCCAATCCTCCGACACTTTTTGCCGCTTCTGAAATATCGGGAGTGACACCTGCCGCTCTGGAGATCATTCATGTCTATATTAAAATGACCCAGAAAGGAAAACTTTAATGGTATTTTACTATACGTACACAGGGCATAAAATAGGGCTTGAGAGAGTCAAAAAAGCGGCGGCTGTCATTAAAGAACTGGAAAAGAGTGGTATGGAATGCCGATTGCTGGTCAATGATTTCCGTGCCGGGTTGGCAGCGAGGGATTACGGCATACAGGACTCCATTACCATAGAAACGATACAGGATATCGATGCGATCGCCCAAATAGGAAATACCGTTATTATAGATTCTCCGGAAGATGACCATGGCAGGCTTGAAAAATACTGTAGTGAGTTTGGCAACGTCTTCCGGTATGCTCTCTCTTCCGATGATGTCAGCCGTTTTGGAGAAGTGATGCTTTCAGGTATTGTTGTGGACAGAAGTTATGAAGAGGCAAAAGCGCGCCCAAAAGAGAAGCGGAAACTTTTTTTCCTGAATGATGCGGATTACCATAAAATACTTCTTGGCAATGCTGCACTGTTTGAGAACAGGGGAATGGAGCTTCTTCTTGGCCACTACTTTTTTGTCAAATATGAAGATGAACTGGCAAAAACATTCAAAATACTTCATGAACCTGAAGAGTACATGGCGCTGATTCACTCCTCAAGCCATGTTGTAACATCATCTGTCCAGTGTGCTCTTGAAGCAGCTGCAAGCGGTGCCTGCACCTATTTCATGAATCTGCTTGCCCGTGGGGAAGATGCGCTGCAGATGCTGAAGGAAAACGGCATAAAGATAGTGGAAAACACCATGGATGAGATAGATTTTGATGAAAAGTGTACCATTTCCATACGCAATGAGAGGGCTGAAATCGTCCAGACAATCCTGCAAAAACTATAATTAGGAGTTTTTTTCTCCTAATTTACCTGCCGCTACAAGCTAGCTTTTTCTGTTAAATACTTGAGTTAAATCAACATCTTTTTAAAACATTTTCCCTATAATATGTAGTTAAAACTATATAAAGGAAGGAAATTAGTATGGCTAATGATACTAAAGGTCGTAGAGACTTTATGGGTATGGCTCTAGGCGGTTTTACCGCTCTAGGCGGTCTTGGCGCACTCTATGCGATGAAACGTACATGGGATCCGTTGCCAAGTGTAAAAGCAGCCGGATTTACAACAATCGATTTAAGTCCAGCACAGGAGAATGTACTTGTGACAGAAAAATGGAGAGGGAAACCTATCTTTATTCTGAAGCAGTCTAAAGAGATGATGGCAAAAGTAAGCCCGGAAGGTAAAAAAAGACTGATTAAAATCGGTGATGCCTACTATATGGTAGCGGTAGGACTCTGTACGCACCTTGGATGTATCCCCGGATACAATCCTGCTGATTTGAGCTTCCTGTGTGCATGTCACGGAGGTATGTACGACTCTACTGCCGATGTAACCAAAGCGCCACCGCCAAGAGGATTGGATATTCCTCCATTTAAGATTGACGGGACTAAATTGGTTCTTGGAGAACAAGGCCCAGAGTATAAAAAGATGTTGGCCGATGGCACAACATTGCCGGTATAAGGAGGGGTAAATGGCACATTTTGATGAAAACGCAAGACCATTTAGTCATAAATGGTTGAATGAAAGACTGGCGGTAGATACGCTTAAACGTGTACTCCAAACCGAATATTGGATTCCTAAAAACATTAACTTCCTGTGGGCAATGGGTATGGTTCTCGCTGCCACATTTGGTCTGCTTTTGGTTTCCGGAATTTTCCTGTTGATGTATTATCAGCCAAATGTCAACCTGGCATTTGACTCTGTCAACTATACGATTATGAGTGAAGTGGGTTACGGATGGCTCTGGAGACATATTCACGGTGTGGGTGCATCGGTAGTATTCCTTATTATCTATATCCATATGTTTACTGGTATCTACTATGGTTCATACAAGAGAGGGAGAGAGCTTATCTGGCTTTCCGGTATGCTTCTTTTCGTACTTTTCTCTGCTGAAGCTTTCTCTGGATATATGCTTCCATGGGGACAAATGTCTTACTGGGCAGGTATGGTTATTACCAACCTATTCTCAGGTGGTGGACTGCATGCAGATTTCCTTGTTGAGTGGATCAGAGGTGACTACGTACCTGGACAGGCATTCCTTAACAGATTCTTCATGCTTCACGTACTGCTTGTACCATTGGCGATCATCGGTGTAATCGTACTTCACTTCGGTACATTGAGAATCCCTCACGTAAATAACCAGGACGGTGAAGAGTTCGACTTCGATGAAGCGGCAGAACTTTATAAAGCCGGTAAAGTAAAAGAGTCCAAAGTGATTCCTTTCTCTCCTGTATTCCTGAGTAAGGACGTACTGGTCATGGGTGTCTACTTCATCTTCTTCTTCTATCTGGTATTCTACCACTTTGAATTTGCGATGGACCCGGTAAACTTCGACCCTGCAAACGGGCTTAAAACACCGACACACATTTATCCTGAGTGGTACTTCCTGTGGTCTTACGAGATTCTCAGACCGTTCTCAACCAATGTAGGTTTGATCGCATTTGCTATTGCACAGGTGATCTTCTTTACGCTGCCGTTCCTTGACAGAAGTCCAAATGTAGCGCCGGCAAGTAGAAGAGGGGCATTCAAGTTCTGGTTCTGGGCACTGCTTGTCGATATGATCGTGTTGACATTCATGGGTAAATTGCCGCCACAGGGTATCTGGAGTACTATTGGACTGGTTGCAGCTTTGACCTTTATGGCACTGTGGGTTGCACTTCCAATCATTACAGCTAAAGAAAAAAAACTATAAGGGGTAGAGAATGAAAGAATTAAAAATATTTGGAATTGTAGTCATCTTTACTCTTGTATTGTACTGGGGTGTAGAACCGTTTGCACATTCACAAATGCATAAACATGTTGAAGGCCACGGGTTGGTCTATGACGGAACAGCAGATGTTGAAGAGGCTGCAAAAGACAAGAAAGAGATGAAAAAAGCTTTCTGGGCTGATGTAAAGAAAATTGCAGCACTTAAAGGTGATGCCAAAGCAGGTGAAGCAACATTTGCTATGTGTGCAGGTTGTCACATGGAAGGTGCGACAAATATGGGTGGTGTTACACCGCCAAGCCTGGATCATGCAGGTGCACTTTACGACAAAAACTTCCTGATTGCGCTTATCAAAGATCCTGCGATCGCTACCAATGTTGACCATAAGTATCCAAACGGAACGATGGCCCACCCAATGGGAAGTATCAGTACTATGGTAACGACACCACAGGATATTGCAAATGTCGTAGCCTACCTACAGGCTAAAAAAGCAGGTGAAGTTACACCTAAAGAGGCATTTACAGAAGCGTGTGGAAGATGTCATGCCAACCGTTACGGTAAATTGACACAGTTGGGTGAAATTCCTAAAACAAAGTCAAATATCAAAACAGGTTTGGATGTTGACGCAATGAAATATAAAGAAAAAGTCGCAGTGGAGCAAGCAGCGTTGGCTGATTACCTTGGTACATTGCCACCGGATCTTTCTATTATAATCAGAGCAAGATCTGAGCACTTCCTGCATACATTTGTTGAAAATCCTCAATCAGAACTTCCTGGTACGGCTATGCCTAGAACAGGATTGAACAAAGAGGGTATGGAGAAAGTTATGGCTTACCTTGAAGAGACAGGTGACCCAAGCAAGCCGTTGAGAGAAGAGACAGGACCGAAAGTACTGTTGTTCTTCGTGATCTTTACAGCGTTGGCGTTCCTGTGGAAAAAATCCATGTGGAAAGGCCACCACTAATTCTTTTGCGGTACTTTTACCCCGCTGTCGCTTTAGCGGCGGGGGTATCGGAATTTAGTTCCAGAACCGCAGCTTCGGGTGATGGGATCATTCAGCTGCTAGTTGGCAGCTTCCCTCACCCAACCCCTAGTTTACGATAAACTGCCGCAAAATAGATTTTTAAACTTTAAGTCGAACTTCAAATCATTTATTCTTTTTTTTGATCCAAATCATCCCCTTTTTATCTACATTTCGATACCCTAATGAAAATTAAAATGATGGACTATTATGCTAATAGACGGACACGGTAGAACGGTTAATTATCTCAGGGTTTCGGTTACGGAGCGCTGTAATTTCAGATGTCAGTATTGTATGCCTGAAAAACCTTTTTCATGGGTACCGAGAGAGAATCTGCTCAGTTTTGAAGAACTCTTTTTGTTTATGAAAGTAGCGATTGACGAGGGTGTCAATAAAATACGCATTACCGGGGGAGAACCTCTGCTGCGTGAAGATTTGGATTCTTTTGTAAAAATGATCCATGATTACAAACCGGATATTGACCTGGCACTGACGACCAATGCCTATCTGTTGCCGCAAACTGCCCAAAGGCTTAAAGATGCAGGGCTGAAAAGGCTGAATATCTCTCTGGATTCACTGAAACCGGAGATCGCCCATAAAATAGCGCAAAAAGATGTTTTGGATCAAGTCCTGAAAGGGATTGACAAAGCCTTGGAGGTCGGGCTGGGTGTCAAGATCAATATGGTGCCGCTAAAAGGCATTAACGACGATGAGATCATTGATGTGATGGAATACTGTATGCAGCGTCAGATCAAGATACGTTTCATTGAGTATATGGAAAACCGCCATGCCAATATTGACCTGCGCGGTATGCACGGCAAGGAGATCCTCGCAAAAGTCAAGGAGAAATATACCATTCATGCACTCGGGCGTGAGGGGGCCAGCCCTTCATTCAACTACAGGATCGAAGAGAATGGGTATGAGTTTGGGCTGATCGACCCGCATAAGCACGATTTCTGTGAAACCTGTAACCGTATCAGGTTGACTGCCGAAGGCAATCTTATCCCCTGCCTCTACTTCGATGAAGCGATGAGTATTGCAGAGCATGTCAAGAGTGGTGATGTGGAAGCCGCTTCCCAGGTGCTGGCACAGGTACTGAAAGACAAACCAAAAGAGAACCGTTGGAACGAGTTCGACCCGAATGATGAAGATATCTCGGCACGCGCTTTTTATGAGACCGGCGGCTGATGTTTTACCTAACTGAGCAGTTTTTTTCTATACAGGGTGAAGGCAAGTATGCCGGTGTGCCATCCTATTTTCTCAGAACAGGTGGGTGTAATCTCTCCTGTCCCGGGTTTGGTGCGAAGTATGAAGTGGATGGTGAGATACGTCTGGGGTGCGATACCTACTTTGCAGTTGACAGTGCTTTTGCCAAGTCATGGATCAAAGTCGATGATGCCAACATACTGATCGGGCAACTTCAACATGAGTTTGATACCATAGGTTATCTGCCCGATATGGTGATTACCGGCGGTGAGCCGTTGATGTACCATGCCGACAGTGCCTTTTACGAAGTAGTCGAATGGCTGGTGGGGCAGGGTATCCGCATTACGTTTGAGACGAACGGTACGGTAGAGATCGATTTTGATGCCTACCCCGCCTATCGGTCCTGTACCTTTGCCCTCTCTATAAAATTGGCAAATTCCGGTGAATCCAAAGAAAAGCGCATCCATCCGCAAGCGCTGAAAAACATACAGGCACATACCGAAGAATCGTTTCTGAAGTTTACGATAGATGCCAAACTGGTAGAGACGACAGCGATTGATGAGATCGATGAGATACGTCAGATCCTGCCTCATTTGGATGTATACTGTATGCCTGTGGGCGAGAGCAGGGATACGATCTGGCATAATGACAAAGCGGTATTTGAATTTTGCATGAAGTATAATTTCCGTTACAGCGACAGGCTGCACATCAGAGTTTTCGATACGACACAGGGCGTATAGGTCAAGGTCACATTCCGGAACCCTGTTGGTAGTTACCCTCGAAATAAAAATCCATAAAGCATTTTACATGCCAACAGATAAAGAATAAGCCCCATGAGCTTCTTGGTTCTTTTCTGGTCGAGTTTGAAATGCATCAGGTAGTTTCCTATGTATCCTCCTGCAATGGCGCCAAGCATGACACTCATCAGCAGTACCCAGTCAAGTTCTACATAGCTGGCATATGAGAAAAAAGAGCTGAGTGCGGCAAACGGTACGACGGAACTGACGGTAATGGCTACCTTTTTCGGCTCGAATCCCAGCAGTATGAGCAACGGCATTAAAATATTGCCTCCGCCTACACCAAGCAAGCCTGCCAGGAAGCCCACCGATGCGCCTACCAGAAAAAGGATCGCTTTGCCTTGTGTCTGTAAAAGAGCTTTTTTCTTTCCGAACATCATCATGGATGCACTGTAAAAGAGCAGCAGCATAAAGAGAAATTTTACAATTTTTTCATTGAAAAACTGGCTGGAGTAGGCTCCCAGAGGGGCAAAAAGAAGCATCATGAGGGCAATAGGCCAGACAAAAGAGAAATCAAGCACTTTACGTTTGATATTCATGACACTGGATGTAATTGTGGTTGATGCTCCGGCAAAAAGGCCGACTGCTTTGGCAACGATAAATTCCAGTCCGTAAAAATTCAGCAGGGGTATCAGGGCTATTCCCGAACCGGTGCCTCCCATGGAAAAAAGTGCGGAAAGTACAAAAGCAAGTATGCCAAAGAGAAAATAATCATTCATAAACGGTTTTCCTTGATAAGATAAAATAATCAAAAATATAATTTCAAAATATAGAATAAGGAAAATTATATTTAAATAGGAGTAATATTCTCCTTATTAACAACAATGGAGTAAAATATGAAAGAGATCATTAAAAAAGTCTTGCCGTTAAGTCTTATTGTCGCCCTTCGTTTCTTTGGGCTGTTTATTGTATTGTCCGTACTCTCCCAGTATGCAAAAGACTTGCCCGGGGGGAATGCTTTCCTTGCGGGGATAGCATTGGGTGGCTATGCTTTGACTCAGGCAGTGCTTCAGGTACCTTTCGGAGTGATGAGTGACAAAATAGGACGTAAAAAGACGATTCTTTTCGGTTTGCTCCTGTTTGCCGCAGGTTCGATTGTGGCTGCGCTGGCGGACAATATCTATATATTGCTGCTCGGACGTTTTCTCCAGGGGGCAGGGGCGATCGGTTCTGTCGTAACCGCAATGATTGCCGACCATGTGAGGGAAGATCAGCGGGCGCATGCCATGGCGGTGATGGGGATGACGATTGCCCTGAGTTTCGCTGCCGCAATGATCATCGGGCCGGTAATGGCGGGAATGTTGAGTGTTTCTTCCCTGTTCTGGCTGACAGCCGTTTTGTCTCTGAGTGCTTTGGTCATTCTCTTTACTGCCGTACCAGAACCGCCGAAAATTGTACACCACTACAGTGAAGAGGAGGCAAAGATCAAGCATGTCTTTAAAGACAAAGATCTTGTACGTATGTATATTACCTTTCTTTTTCACAGCGGAACGATGGCAATCGCTTTCTTTATTATTCCGATTTTGATGAAAGACAGATTTGGTATGACTACGATGGATTACTGGAAAGTCTATCTCCCGGCAGTCTTCTTTGGGATTCTGGCAATGGGACCTGCTGCGGTATTCGGGGAGAAGTACAGCAAAGGGAAAGAGGTATTCCTCGCTTCCATCGGATTTATTGTCGCTTCGTTTCTGCTGATGGGCTTTTCCGGAAGTTTCACCTGGTTTGCCGTGGGAGCGACCTTCTTTTTTATAGGGTTCAATATGTTCGAACCGCTGCTGCAGAGTTTTGTCGCCAAGTTTGCCAAAGTACACCAGAAGGGTGCGGCCCTGGGTGTGGCGAATACGTTTGCGTATGTCGGGGTATTCCTTGGCGGTGCGATAGGCGGCTGGATGTATGAGCATTATCAAGGGGAGGGGGTTGCCATTTTTGTGGTCGTGCTCTCCGTACTGTGGATATTCTGGATCATCGGTATGAGAAATCCCGGACTTCGAGCCAACCTTTTCCTGGAGCTCAATGCCTATGAGCCGTCTAAAATGCACCTGTTGAAAACCCTTGACGGTGTTACGGACTTTTACATGAACGAAACGGAAAAACTGCTTGTGATCAAGTATGATGAGGAAGAGGTCAGCGAAGCGCACATTAAAACGTTTTTGAAAGAAGAAGGAGTGGAAAGATGAAAGAGATCACTCTGGAGACAAAAATAGCGGATCTTTTGAACAGCCGTGAAGATATGAAAGATATCCTTATCCGGATCAACCCCAAGTTTAAGAAACTGAACAATCCTGTTCTCAGACGTACGTTAGCCAAAATAGCAGGTGTGAAGCAGGCAGCGGTTGTCGGAGGGATGGACCCTCTGGATCTGCTCAATCAGCTTCGTGTGGCTGTCGGGCAGACACCTGTAGAGGGGAATGGAGGAGAAGTATCTGTTTCTGACTCCCAAGCCCCGGAATGGATTGCCGGAGAAGTAAAAGAGGTGATCGATGCCAATGCCCTCTTGGATGCGGAGGAGAACCCTCTGGCCAAAGCCTATAATATTTTAAGGACATTCAAAACGGGAGACATGCTTGTGATTGAAGCGGATTTCCAGCCTGAACCTCTTATAGAAGAGTTTGAAAAAGCCGGGCATAAAGTTTATTGCCAGAAGGTGGATGAAAATAAATTTGTGACTTACGTCCAAAAATAGCCCAATGAAAGTACATACATCCGCTTCGGTGGTTATCCGTATTGCCCTTTGGCTTTTTATGCTTATTGGCGGGGCCTGGGTCGCTCTTTCTGTAGATTGGGAGAATACGCTCTTTAGAAGTGTCTGGTTCCATCTCTTTACGGCCGTATTGGGTGTGGCTGTGACTTTGCTGGCATTTAGGGCTGCGGCTACGGGAGGCCGGGAACTGACAAAAGGAAGGGTTGGGGATATCCCGAGACTGGAGACCAACCGTCTTGTCACGACCGGTATTTTCAGCTGCATGAGACACCCGATGCTGTTTGGCTTGACCCTTTTGCCTCTGGGGTGGGCATTGCTTCTGGGATCACCTACGTTCATCACACTGGTCGCACCGTTGGAGATGCTGTTCATTGTCGTAATGGTACTGATCTTTGAAGAGAGGGAAGTGAAGCGGAAATTCTCAAAAGAGTATGAAGACTACAAAGCAGAAGTACCCATGGTCTCTTTTCGGCCCATATGCTTGAAATGGCTCTTTGGATTCTGCCCCGAGTGCAGGAAAAAAAATCATATCTAAAAGGATAATCTCTATGACTTTTGAACTCAAACAGATCGCAACGATCCGCTCTCCTTTCTGTGACCTGGTCAATATGCCTGTTCAGCCAAAAGGGGCAAAAGATACTTACGCAACCATAGAGTTCGACAAGGTGTACGAAGAGGGGCTGAAAGATCTTGACGGCTTCAGCCATGTCTATCTGATCTATCATTTTCACAAAGTCAAAGCGCCAAAACTCAGTGTCGTGCCTTTCAATGACAAGACCGATACGCCCCGCGGTGTTTTTTCGACAAGGACACCCATGCACCCCAACGGTCTGGGGCTTTCAGTGGTGGAGCTTGTCAAAGTGGAAGGGAACATCGTGACCATCAGAGGGGTGGATATTTTAGACGGTACGCCGCTGCTTGACATCAAACCTTATATTGAAAATTTCGACAAGGTTGAAGGAGAGGTACGTTCAGGCTGGATGAAAGCGAGTCTCGATGAGGTGAGCCGAAAAAAATCCGATGGCCGTTTTGTCCAAAGATAGCAGCCTATGTTTAAAATAGATGATCCCAAAAACAATTACAAAAATGTCGTGCATGCTTTCTTTCTGGCACTGGCGATCACCATTGCCGAGCCCTCCACCATCCTGCCGCTGATGGTACATCACTTCAGTGAGAGTGTGGTCATTGTAGGGGTGTTCGCTTCCCTGCTCCGCGGCGGAGCGATCGTGATACAGCTTTATGCCGCTTTTCACGCACAGGCCTACAAACGGGTGCTTCCCTATCTGGCGAAGGTCTTTTTTTTCCGCTGGATCAGCTGGTTTTCCATAGGGCTGAGTATCTACTTTATCGGAGACAGCAACAAATCCCTGACACT
>Ga0256828_1001839_pt1 | contig 13064 bp, 10 predicted proteins | sample CV88metaG_FD_185993 | JGI IMG/M metagenome (GOLD analysis project Ga0256828, IMG submission 185993) | Hydrothermal vent microbial communities from East Pacific Rise, Pacific Ocean - CV88 | ecosystem: Environmental > Aquatic > Marine > Hydrothermal vents | place: Pacific Ocean: East Pacific Rise... | reverse complement strand
ATCGTTATAGTCTTAACACCACGGTTAATAATGAAGATGTTGATTCTATATTAATAGTAGAATGTATCAATAGTTATGCTAAAATATTAAATGAAACAAATTATAAATGTCTTCTTCCTGAGGATATAAGATATAGCAAATTAGAGATACTAGAAAAAAGACCCGATTTAAAAGAGAATTTAGCACAAGTTTTACTAAAATTATTCGAACTAAGAGATATTAGCAGGAGATAAAAGAAAATGAATAATGTATTTAAAGATGAAATAAGATTAGAAACAATTATAGCAGGTTTAACATTGATACCAGTTGTTGAGAAACATGATATGGTACAAAGGAAATTTCATCTTAATGTAACACCTACATCACTTAATGCGTTAGGCAACCTAATAGACATAAAAAAGAATACTATCCAAGAGCAAGATATTGCTACTAATATGCCTAATGTATTCACATATGACGCAAGACCAGATTTATTAACGTCCATTCCTAACGGATGGAATCAGAAAAGATATGGATTTATGCTAGAGATTCATCATATAGAAAGAAGCACTATAAATGGTCATATATCTGGAAAGAAAATAGAATACATACAAGGTTTCACAAATTACAACGGAGCTAGTATGCAATTTGTATCTGGAGAGAATGTAACAAATTTAGATCCTAATATGATATTCTTTGTTAATAGTATAATCTGTGTAAGAGAATCAAAAGTACCAGGAACAAACAGAGTAGCACATACTTTAATGTATAAGTTTAATCTTATGACAAATCCGATGACTAATCGAGAAGAATTTGTTCTAGATAGAGATGCATTTAAAGTTCTTAGACCTATTGATGTTGTTAGTGAATTTATGCTAGAAGAAATGTTAGATCCAACAATTCCAACGGCTAATTTCACAAATACTGTTGATTCTAATTTGATAATAGAATCTAAACACGATAATAAAAATAATGTTAATCAGGTAAAAAATGTTTTAAATGCAGCGTATAACGCTAGAATGAATGTAGATCATTTGTCTAGTAGATCAGATGTTTTTAGTTATATGTCATCTAGTCTAAAAGAACCTACAATAGCAGATGTTGAGTTTTTAAATATTTTATCAGAACAACTTGGTAGATATTCAAGTACATTTAATAGTTCATTCATTATGACTATAGATAAATTCTTAAATAAGAAAACGAGATTACTTCCTGATACTATTGATACACCTACGAATCTGCAAAATACTCAGTTAGTATTATTTAGTAATGATACTGAAAATTTAGCTAGAGCAGATGAAGAATCTAGATTAGCTCATTTGACAGCAGAGGTTATAGTACCTATGTTATTTAATAAGAACTTAACAAGTTTTAGTTTTTCGATAAGTACTGAACTTGGATTTGAAGAACCTATATTCTACTATATAAGTTCTGCTAGTTTTATTCCTATCGTAGATGGTAATAAAGAAGCGATAGTATTCGCATTAAAAGATCAAATAGAAACAATTTTATTACCTCAGTTAACTAGAGGAAGAAATCAAATAGTAAACTTAATGTGTTATATAGATCTTCTAGGACAAAGTAGAGTAGCTATAAGTATTAATAACGGACCATTGATCCCGTATGCGATACCTACATACGCTAACTCACTATACGATAGTAATATCGTTAGAGGACAAGATAAAATAAACAACGAATTAGCTTCTTGGAAAAGAGCTATTGATTTAGCAATTTAGAAAGGAAAAATATATATGGATAATATTATAGATTTTTATGAGAAAACTCTACGAAGTTTTGGTTTAGAAGTAAAAGATGGTTTTATAAAAACTACTGAGAAACCCATTACTATAAACGGGAAACCCTTTGTAGTTCCAACAAAAGATCAGATAGCTAACTTATATGAACCAAATGAGAGAGGAGAATTTATAGCTAATAAGATTATATTTAATCCTCTATATGAAAGATTAACTAATAACGACAGTGCGTCTATAAAGTATCTTAAGAAATATATAGAGCATAAACTTATATTAACTTACAGTATGACTGGTTCATTACTATTAAAAGTGTATCAGAGCAATAGTAAAAATCTTGGCAACAGAGTGAGTGATTTTGTAATACTTATGAATTCTGCTAAATCTAAACAAATTAAAAAACTAGTAGATGATAAAGTAGAAAAGAAATGGAAAACTATTACTGAAAAAGCTTTTAAAGATGCTGACTATAAACCAATATCAGTAAGTCTCAAAAAAGGTGTTGTAAAAGAAGGTGAGAAGTTTTATAGAGGATTTGTAATAGATTCTCCTATTTTAGAAACTTTAGAAGAAGATGATTATTTTAGCGATTCATCTAAAGCTAGAAATGTTATTAAAATTATAATAACGTTCTTAAATACATTAATCAATAGAGAGAACGATAATATTGTCGCGATTAGTTCTGATAATGTTAGTCCAACATTTATGGTTCTACTAAAAGCTTGGTTTAAAATAGGTACAGAAATTAACAAACTTCTAGAAGAGTTAAAATTTGTAGATACTAAAGTATGCGAAATGTTAAAGTTTAATCTTGAATATGATTTAAAAGATTTAAACTTCGAGAAATTTAAAAACCAAGCAGAAACATTACCATACGAAAGTGATGACGGAATCATATATGAAGATTCTCATGAAGAACAACTAAATCCTTCTAATGATTCTAATAGTACAGAATCTGAATTAACCGATAACTTAGATTTTATTCTAAAAAACGCTAATCCTAATGTTGATGTTAAACAAGAACTATACGAAGCGTCTGTCAAAAAGCAACAAAGTACAATTATGGATCAAACTAGAAGACAACCTGATAGAATACCATTATCATCACAACCTATACAACAGCAAGTATATGGTCAACCTGCATTAGCGTGTGCTCCTCAAATGAGTGTGTACCAACAACCAGTTATGCAAACACCGCTTATGCAACAAAGTTATGGACAACCAACAATGCTCGCTCAACAAGAATCTCCATTTGTTAGAGATCCTAGATCAGGACTACTATTTGATAAAAGAGTTAGTTTGTTATTTGATGATAAAGCGAATGTTTATATCGATCCAAATACAATGTCTCCTATTGACATAAGAGTTGTAAGAGATATGTTTGAAAGACAACAACAATCTATGCTGCAACCAACTTATTGTCAATCGGCAACATATGCTCAACCAACACAAACATATCCAACTAATACGACAGGAATTAAAACAAGACCTGGTAGAAGATTTTAAATAAGATAATGACAGTTTTAAACTGTCATTATCTGTTCTTTTTTTTCGTTATTCAGTAGAGTTTCTATATTGCTTAAATATGTTGGATCTACAACTAGTATCTCAGACATTTCGTCTTTAAGATCCGAACTAGCTTTAAAACCATTTATAAGACATGTTAAATAATGTATAAAGCTAGGTATACCATATTTGGTCAACAAACTATAGAAATCTCCTCTATACACAATAGAATGATTAGGAGAAATAGTTTTTACTTTAGAATAATATTTCTTTATAATTTTTATAGCATATGTAGATACTTCTATATTGCTACCAAATAAATCCGATAAATCATTATCCTCAATTCCATTTTTTAAAAAAGTGTAATCGTCGATAGCCATAAGTAGCTCCTAATATCAAAAATTTTTCATAAATATATTATATTAATGTAATCAATATAATTTAACAAACTTTAAATATATTGTTGACACCACAACAAAAGGAGATCACAATGGATATTTCAAAATTAACCTTCAAAGAGGCTAAAAATATAACAAAATTAAATACTAGATTTTTAGGATTTTCTGCTTTAGCTAACTTTGGAGATCAAGCATCAAGTTCAAGATTTGTTATGTTTCATAACTTCTTGAGTCAATATGTACCGTTAGAAAATAGTGAACCTAAAATTATACTATCGGGTTTAGAGAGAGAATACGGGAAGACACTATTCAATAGAGTTGTAGAAAATGACTCAGCGATTTTAGGCGTTGTCGAAAGATACACTGGTTTAGCTTCAGCAATACAAGAAAAAACAGAGAAGGTAGTTTTCATATACGATAGTGAATATAATGAACTTGATTATATAGACATTCCTAAGTTTGAAAAACATAATCCTAAATTTGGTTATAGTCTAAAAGATACCGGTGTCGTAGATGAAGCTGAATATGGAGACATGTTAGAAAAAGGAACAGTTTTAGCAAGAGTACCTAGTGACAAAGGAGACGATAATATAGGCATTGGAGTAAATGCTATAGGAGCATTAGTTACTGATAAGAAGATAGGTGAAGATGCTGTTGTTATATCAGAATCTTTTGCTGAAAAATGTAGTTTTAATACCTGGGTAACTTTTAAAATCTCTACAGGTATAAACACAATACCGTTAAATATTTTTGGTGATCTAGATAATTATAAAGTTATGAAAGATATTGGTGAAGGGTTAGACGATACAGTATTCTTCGCGACAAGAAATGCTAGTGTTGGTGAAAATGAATTACTATATGCGTCATTATTTAGCGATGAACATCTTATGTCGTATGATGTAAACTTTGATAACCTTTATAACGTAAATAAATCTGGTGGAGTTATAGAAGATATAAAAGTCATTAGAACGCCTAAAGGTAAAAGAGTTTCTATGTATACGGGAATCTATGAACAATTAGATAAATATGCAGATGCTTATGAATTATATATGAGAGATTTTATAAAAACTCTAGATAATATCAAGAAACAATATCCTGATGTTAAATTATCTAGAAAACTACATCACATGTCCGTATATTATAGAAGTTTATTAGATCCTAGAATTGCTAATTTTAAAGATAGAAACCCTTTAGACCTTTATCATATAGAAATAACTGTTAGATTTACTCATAAGTTAACAAAAGGTAAAAAGATTACAGGTCTTTATGGTAATAAAGGAATTGTTGCTGATATTATTCCTGATAAGGACATGCCACTTACACCTTATGGTGAGAGAGTAGAATATCTTATGGACGGTAAATCTGTTTCTGGAAGAATGAATCCTGGGGTTACTACAGATGGAACATTTGGTAATGTATCTAGACAGATGAAATATAAGTTTATGAACTATTTAAAATCTAATGGTATTGATTTAAATAACATATTTAAACATTCTAAATCACATAAAAAAATATTCTTAGATATTTATAAAGAGATATTAGAGTTATATAAACTTATAGAACTAGATAAGTTATATGAGATTTATAGTAAAGCAAGTTATGATGAGATTATTCTGCTTATAGATGAAATAGTTAAGAAAGAACTCTATATAATTATTGAAATGTCTTCTAAACTTTCTAAAGAAGAAATGTTATCAAGAATATTCAATAGTAAATTTGCACCTATAATAGAACCTCTAACATATAAAATCCATAATAGAACAGTTACAACTGATGTACCTATAGAAACTATAACTAGTTATATATTAGTGCTAAGTAAAATTGCTGACACATGGTTAGCAACAAGTACTGGTAAAGTTAATCACTACGGTATTCCGATATCTACATCTAGAGAGAATAGAGTTAGACAACCATTCACGCCAAATCCTGTAAGAACTGGTGAAGCCGAAACAAGACTCATAAACGCTTATGTTGGTCCACTGGCTATGGCAGAACTTAGAAATAGATCGGTATCTACTAAAACACATATAGAAGGATATGAGAATATTCTTACGCATAATGATCCTGCTAATATAGGGAAACTTATAGATAGAGAAACATTTGGTTATCCTTCTGATAAGCCCGTCGAGATATTCCGAAGAGTTATTCAGATCGGTTCTGTTGATATTAAATTTAAAGAAGATTTAGGAGATATATATGAAGAAAATTAATATCTTAGATATAGTTAATTCTAGACAGTCATATGTTGATATAGATGAATTCTTAGAAGTAAAGTTTGAAGATGACAAAACTATACTGATGACTGGAGGCGATATAGAATTAATGTTATATTGTTTCAGACTCATAAGGTTATCTCCTTATAAAATAAAATATCTAAGTAAGTATTGTCCTGTAAACTTCTATGTAAATGATGGACCTAGTAGTAATACTGTTAATGATACATTTGAAGCTATAATGGTTGATATCATTAGTGAAATAGGAATAAGTAATCCTGATATTCAAGTAATAACTTTAGAACATTATAGAGTTATGTTTGATATTATTAATGATATATTTAACAATCTTTATGAACAAATGGCTACAGGTATTTATGGAGTTAGTAGTAGAGATATAATCTCTATCTCTAACCATCCTAAAATAGTAGAAGCTAGAAAACAATTAGAAGATAATCCTAATTATGAAACTATTAAGAATATTTATACGATATTAGATGATTTAATATTTAGTGATGAAATAAGTTTCGATAACGGGTTAAAGAAACTTTATGTGTCTAGCATAGGTAACAGAGGACAAATGAGTCAGCTTGCTGGAGTAAGAGGGTATTGTAATGAAATAGATTCTACTATCTTTAAATACCCTATTACTGAATCATTTACGTCAGGTTTAAATAGTCTTTATGATTTAGGAACTGAAAGTAGGACTGCAGCATTCTCATTGGTAAGTTCGACAGAATCTATTAAGAAATCTGAAACTCTTAGTAGAATGTTACAAATATCAGGTGTGCATCTAGAAAGACTTTATCCTGGTGACTGTGGAACTACTGAATATTTAAGATGGACAGTTAGAGGACCTGATGACGAATGGAAAGGAGATCTTAAAAACTTAGTTGGTAGTTATTATAAAGTTAGTCTCCTAGAAAATGAATGGAAAGCTATAAAAATATCTGATACTCATCTAATAGGTAAAGAGATATACCTTAGAAATGTTAGTAAATGTAAACTTAAAGATAAACATGGTGTATGTTCTATGTGTTTTGGGGAATTGTCGTATAATGTTCCTTACTACGCTAACATAGGACAACTAACGTCTACTAACTTAAGTCAAGCAGCAAGTCAAGCATTGTTATCTACTAAACACCATGTAGGATCTGCTGGAGTAAATAAGATTCATATGGACGAATCCACTTCTAAAGTTTTCATGGAAAGAAAAGAATTATTCTATGTATATGAAGATCTTGTTAAAACATATGATAAGGTCGAATTGATAATTCCTATGAATAATGTTAAACCATTGTTATCTATAAAAACAACTGCCGCATTATCTAAAGTAGATATAGAAAGTTTATCTAAGATTGATAAACTAGATGTAATATTAAAATCTGGAGAGAAATATGATCTAGTACATTGTCCTATTAAGTTTAATGGTCGATACGGTTTATTAACCAGACAAATATGTAGAGAGATCGTAAAAGGAAATTACTACATAGATAGTGGAAATATAGTGTTTACTCTAGATAGAACTAATATTAAACTTCCTATTCTACACTTAGAAAATAAAAACTATTCATTTAACGAACTAGTAACTAATCTAGAAGGACTAATTAAGAAAAGATCTATTTTAAAAGGTGGAGTAAGTAAAGATAGTATAGATGATCTTATAAAAGATGTATTCTATTTAGTCAATAGTAAACTAAATATTAACATAGCTAATATAAGTGGTATGTTATATACTTATATGACAAAAGATCTTCCTAATGGTAACTTTGATCTTGGTAGAAATTACACAAGTGAAAGACCAGAAGTAATATCATTATCAAATAGTATTGGAAATAGAAGTGCTAGTGCGTCTATGTTGTTTGACGCAGCCAATAGAGAACTAGTTAAAACAAGCTTATTTAAAGATCATGATAAACCATCTCACTTATATGATGTATTATTCTTCCCTCAAGAAAGAATAAATGAATTTAAGAAAAGAGAAAAGTATTATCAGAACTATTTAGATAAACAAAGAAATAAGAAAGGATAAGAATGTTTGTAGCAATATCAGAAGTTGAAAATACTACAGCTAGATTTCATTTTGATGAAAATAATGAATTAGATTACATAATTGTAGATATAGAAATAGATGAGTTTCTTTGCGATACTCGTACATTTACAAATCTTACTGATCTAAAAGAAAATTGTACATATAGTGATTATCATATAGATAATGCATTAAAATACAAAACAGTTTCGTTAACAGAAGACGGAGATTCATTAATAAAAGAAGAACCATCTACTTATGTGTGAGAAAATCTCACACATAAGTTATTTTTTATTTTTTTCTGCTTTTTTAAGATTTTGGATTAAAACTTTTATAAAACCGTCAACTCCTAAAAATATTCCTTCATACGTAACTGCGACCATTAATATTGATTGCGAATATACGTCATAAAAGTTTTTATTTTCCCAAGTTAATTTATCAGTAATATCGTTAGAAATTTTGTCACCCATAAGATCATGTATTCTGTTCTCATATTTATCAGCATTTTCCATGAGACTTATAGCTTTATCTATCAGTTTTATAAGGTCGTCTATTGAATTCTTTTTTATAAACGTTGTATCTATTTGTTCTTTAGAAGCATCCATAGGTATTACTTGTTGTATGGTGTATCTGTACGGCATTAAAGTTGATTTAACTCCAAACATTTTACATCTTTCTAAAATAGAAATTAAACTATTTGTAAATCCTAAAATTAATCTATCGTCTTTACCAGATGGACAAAATTTATTAGCTAATTTATAAAATGGTTGATAGTTATCTAAAAGCTTATAAAGATCGATATCGTATAATTTATCGTATTTTTCTTTATCGAGAAAATCAGTTAATGCTTTACCGAATCTTTCAGGATATTTAGGATCACAATATGTATCCATTATCCCATTTAAATTTTTAAACACGTCTTTTTTATTTATCATTAAGAAACTAAGAAATTTACTGCTATTCCATTCTATCATAGAATCATCTGTTATATAGTCTTCTAAATCTTTTAATGATACTTTACCTTCTTTTTTAAGTTCTAGTAAGTATAATTTTGACTCTTTAAGATCTTGTATAAATTTAGATAAATTTCTATTAAGTTTTGTTATCATTCTATTTAAAAGATTAAAGAATCTTTCTCTAATCTCTCTAAAAAATCCCATAAGTTTAGAAACTAATCCTCTTGATTCTTCTAAAGCTGCTAATAATGTAGCCTCATTAAGCTCAATGTCTTCTAATGCAGTTATGTGTTTAGGTTCTCTACTTGTAGAAGATGAAGTTTTAATAGTTTCTATATTATTTAAAATAAGTCCTATTGTTGCTCTTGAGTAATCTTTCTTATCTAAAGCTTCTTCTATAGCTACTATAGTAGATTGAGCTAAAAGTATGTTATTATACGCTATATGTCCTTGATACAAAATATCGTCTAATGTTTCGTCTATCATTTTATTTCCTTATCTATTTATTCAAAAAAAAAAACATTCGACTTAGACAGAATTAAATTCTGTCTAAGAAGTAAATTATTCTACTACAATAACTTCTAGATCTTCTTTTGTTTTAACAGTTTTAAGCTGTTTTTCAAGTCTAGATATTTTCATATATCTATCATATCTAGCCTGACCTATAAGAACGACTAAGTTTTCTAGATCTTTTAAAGTTAATTCTATATCATCTTCTTCTATTCCATCTACTTTAATAGTTTTTATTTTAGCTATTCTAAGTACATCTACCATATCAGAAAATACTCTAAAGTCTTTTTCTGTTGTTCCAAACTTTTTGCCGTTAACTTCTACTACTGTGTTTTTTAATGCGTATTTTAGTTTACTAATTTTTATTCTTAATTTATCTTTTGTTTCTGCTATTTCAAAAGCTTCTTTTGTTCTTTTATCTAAATTTAAATTTTCTATCATTTTATACTCCTGTTATTATTGTATATATGTCAAATTCTACTTGATCATTTTCATCTTTACCTGTATCGAAAGTTACTTTAGTATCTTTATTATCTACAATTTCTATAGAATATGTTGAAACTCTATCTCTTATACCGTTTGTAAATACTCTGAATTGTTCTTTTGTAAGAATTACATTCTCTAAAGTAAATTCAGTTTGACCATCTGTAGCGGTAAATTCTACAACATTTATATTAACTTTAGATGTATCTAAAAGTTCTTTAGTTACTATGTCTTTAGTCTCTGTTATATCTGAAACACTACAACTAGGTAAACTAGCTTTACCGTTTTTATTAATAGTAAATCCGTTTTTTCTATCACTATCAGTAATTCCAATACCTATCAAACAAGCAAGATCGTTACTGTTGGATATTTCATTATACGTACCTAAAGCAGTTATATAATCTTTATTATCTAACGATAAGTAATAACCATAAACTAACGAATCTCTAACGTTATTAACTGTATTATAATAACCAGTAACACTTAAAGCATTATTATAAAATTCTTCATCACCCGTATATGCTCTCATGTACGTATAAAATGTTGTATGGTCTGTTGATATAACGCTAGCTTTACAAGATAATGTAAACCATTTTCTATCATCATAATCGTCATCATCTTCTATTTTTAGAATTATAGCGGTATGTTCAGCAGGATATGTGTTATCTATTATATATGCTAATTTATCAAAAACTTTTAATGTATCTTTATTACCTAACCATTTTAATGAAACTTTAGCTAAACCTCTATCAATTTCTTCTACATCGTATAAAGTTCTTTTATGGAAATCAGATTTAACATTATTTGCAAAACCGTATATTGATGTATTTATTGAACCATAACATTTATTATTAAGACCGTTTACATCACATACTGATCCTACTACGGTATTAAATGAACCATTTACAGCGGTTATTGAAGAATATGATTTGTTGTAAGTACCATTAATTGTACAATATCCGTAACTATCGGTCTCTATCTTATTATTTGTTCCGCTTATATAGACTAAGCTATGTAATTTCTCATTTAACTCTGAGTATATATAGTTACAAGGCTGATAATCGTTATCTAAATCTTTTATATCGTCTATTGTTAAATGATTTATAAATTTATCTTTAAGTATATGATCATCGTTTGTTAGGTTAACTTTCACGGCATGCGATATAGGCAAATAACTATTATCTTCATAGTTAACTAGATATACCTTTTCAGAATAGTCTGGAGATTTTCTAATATATCTTTTAAATTCATATTCGTCATCTGTTTCTGAAATCAACGTTGATTCCATAACACCAACTAACCCGTCAACACCTGAAACTAAGTTATTAACGCCATTTATATGAGCCACAGAACCTATTACAGTATTATTCTTACCTTTAATATCTGAATCACTAACTGATATTACCTTAGACTCATTAACATTAATATTAGAATTATCACATAAAAAAATTTTAGAATCTTTTGAAATTATATTGGAATAACTTACATCAGAAACATAACTCGTGTTAACGTTTAATTCTGAATAACTAATCACGCTAATATATGAATCTGCTATTTTAATATCAGAATTGTCAACAAAGTTAAAATACGAGCCTATCGTTTTAATTTTAGACATTAAATTAACAGAGATATTACGATCGAATAAGTTTAAAAGCTTATTATGATTCGTTGGTTTAGTAACGATTAAAGTATAGTTATCTATTAATATATTGTCACTTAAGTCTTTATTAAATTCTATAAACTTATTATTATTATCTATGTTAGCAATTGTAAAATCAGATAAGATATTTTGACCAAGAGCAAATATAATTTCATCGCCTATAGATAAATATCTCTCTAAATTTTGGTTATTAAAATATAATTTACTTCCATCTATTTTTTTAAAATCTTGTAGGTCAGGAACTGTTGAAGAATTATAAGTTATTAGTTCTGTACCACTCAAGTTACCAAAAATATTTGATTTATCCATAAAAGGAATTATACCGTCAAAAACACTAAAAAAACTATTGCTTACTTTCATATCAGTACGATAGGCTAAACCAAAAGATGTATCTGAAATGACATCACTATCAACAACTAAAAGATCAGAACCTATAGTAGATATTCTTGTTTGACCAAATGAACTGGCTTTAGAATTTGATCCTAAGAATAATGTAGAATATATTTGTTCATCAGTACCGTCTTTATAAATATCTGATCTAGCTAAGTTAAAACCATTCGCTATTGTATTACTACCTAAATCAAAAGTCCAATCTGTATTATCATCGTTAGCTTCGGTTATAGATAAATTTAAACTATTTATACCAGAATTTGTTATGTCTGTTATAAAGTTATTCTTTAACATATAACCTTGACCAACTTTAATGATTTCTCCGACAGCGTCTTGAAATTTTGGAGGCTCATATGTTTTATCTATTATTGTTAATCTATGAGTACTTGTTATATTTCTAGCATCGATATATAACGTAGCTCCTTCTTTTACTTCTTCTAAACTATTTTTTATTGGAGTAAACCAAACTGTTGTCGATCTACTATAATAAATATCTTGTCTATCGAAAAAGACATAACAATCTTCTGTAGCAACGAATTTATATTGTTCGTTAGGTTGACAGACTATCAAATCTCCATCAATGACTGCATCTAAATAAGCCATTTGAATCCTTTCTTTTAAATTCAAAAAAAAAAAGAACTTACTAACAGAACAATATTGTTCTGTTAGTTATTTACAACTCGACATCATACTAAGCATAACACTCTCAATAACATAATGCATTTCTTTACGTGTTAATTCTACATCAATCTGAAGTCTATTAAAACTAAGACCTCTTAATTGTCTTAGTAATGTTCTATCTTTTACTTTCTTCTTAGGACACACATATCTATGTTCTAAATCGTTTATTTTCTGTTTATAAAACGATCTGATTTATCAGATATAGCTAAAACTGTTTATACATCTATTTTCCTTTATTATTTAAAAATATATTAACTAAACTATATATACTTTTAGGCAGACTATCGTATAACTTAATCATAATATATAGTGATTCTATATAAATTCCATAAAGACCTATATTTTCCCAATTAGTTTTTTCAGAGATATTCTTTATAAAGTCATTATCTGTATCGATGACATTTGTTATCTTTTTCTTTAACTTATCTTCATTATCTAAAATATCTTTTGTTAAATCAATAAGTTTAAATATCTCATTCTTATTAGGAATCTTAATTTCTTTAGCTGT
>Ga0256828_1001838_pt1 | contig 13070 bp, 13 predicted proteins | sample CV88metaG_FD_185993 | JGI IMG/M metagenome (GOLD analysis project Ga0256828, IMG submission 185993) | Hydrothermal vent microbial communities from East Pacific Rise, Pacific Ocean - CV88 | ecosystem: Environmental > Aquatic > Marine > Hydrothermal vents | place: Pacific Ocean: East Pacific Rise... | reverse complement strand
CTAAAATTTACTATAATTACAATTATGGATGGACAAATATGAATAAAAATGATTTTAACGAAGGACTTTTAGGCTTTTTAGATGCCTCACCGACACCTTTTCACGCAACACAAAATATGGCGATGATGTTTGAAAATGCAGGCTTTATTGCCTTGCATGAGCAAGAGAAGTGGAATCTTGAAGCAGGGAAGAAGTACTATGTTACACGCAATGACTCTTCCATTATTGCTTTTACCTACCCAAAAGAGCAAAAAAACTACTTAATGGTTGGTGCACATACCGATTCACCAAACTTAAAACTCAAACCAAATCCTGTTATGAAGGAGCACGGTGTTGTCAAGTTTGGTGTAGAGCCTTATGGCGGTCTGCTCTTAAACCCATGGTTTGACAGAGATCTCTCACTTGCGGGTCGTGTAACTTATGTAGATATGCAAAATAATCTCCAAAGCAGACTCCTAAATGCTGCAAAAAAGATAGCGATCGTTCCCTCTTTGGCTATTCATTTGGATGACAAGGCAAACAAAGAACGAACTATAAATAAGCAGACAGATTTATGTCCGATCTTGACAACAAATGAAGATTTTGATTTTGATGAGTTTCTCAAGTGGCAACTTGCAAAAGTGGGTGTAGAAGATGTAAAAAACATCTATGGACATGAGCTCTCTTTTTATGATGCTCAAAAAGCCTCTTATCTCGGTCTGCGTGATGACTTTATAGCAAGTGCACGACTTGACAATCTTCTCTCATGTTATGTTGGTATGCTGGCACTTTGCAGTGTTGATGCAAGCAAACCTATGCTGTTTATTGCAAGCGATCATGAAGAGATCGGCAGTGAGACAACAAGCGGAGCAGCAGGAAGCTTTTTGGAAAATACACTTCGCCGTCTCTTTAATGATTATGAAAGTTATGTAGAGATGACGCGAAGCTCTATGATGATCAGTGCAGATAATGCTCACGCTATTCATCCAAACTACCCAAGCAAACACGATAAAGAGCATGCTCCGACAATGAACAAGGGTGTTGTCATTAAAATTAATGCAAATCAACGTTATGCGACAAATAGCGAGACCATGGCAAAATTTATGAAAGTTGCAGATGAGTTAAATGAGCCTGTGCAAAAGTTTGTAACACGTTCAGATATGGGATGTGGTTCAACCATAGGACCTATTACTGCGACACGTATAGGAATTGATACGATTGACATCGGAGTTCCTACTCTGGCGATGCACTCTATACGAGAGCTTGCAGGAAGTGATGATGCACACTCTTTATATAAAATTTTAGTGGGGTTCTCTTTTTAGATGGCAACAGTAACTCCCCAAGAGTTAAATCTTTTAATAGAACAGACTTACAAAGTAGAAAAAGAGTTTAATGAGCTCAAAGCCTCTTATGCCCATCTACAAGATACAGTTGAGAAAGTTGTAGAATTTCTGCCAAATGCTGTTTGGGTATTAAACAGCAGTGACAATAGTGTTTTTTTGCAAAACTCTTATGCTCGTGAATTGTGGCAGCTCTTAAAGATGTTGGAGTATAAAGAGGAGGATTATGAGCTCAAATTTGAGCAGCGATCCTATCTTATAAAAAGTTCGACCTATAAAGATAAGATAATGTTCTCCGCAACAGATATTACAGAACAAAAACGTAAAGAGAATCTGGCAACAATGGGGCAGATGGCAGCACACCTTTCTCATGAGATCCGAAACCCTATCGGTGCTATCTCTTTGATGAGTTCAACACTTAAAAAACGGGTTATTCCTGAAAATATTCCCATTGTTGAGGAGATCCAGCGATCTGTTCACCGTATAGAGCGAATTATTAAAGCAACACTGCTTTTTTCCAAAGGAGTCCAAGCCAATAAAAAAGCTTTTTTATGGAGTGAACTAAGAAAAGCTATGGAAGATTTTATTGACTATTATGGATATTGTAAAGAGATCACTTTTGAGTTTCCAAATGATGATTTTACTATTGTAGGTGATAGAGATCTCTTAGAGATGCTCTTTACAAATTTTATTGCCAATGCTATTGATGCTATTGAAGCAGATGAAAGTGAGAGTGGTAGTGTTAAAATAGTCTATGAAAACAGAGCTAAAAAACATATTTTTCGGATATATGACAGCGGAATTGCTATTGAAAATAAAAAAGAGCTCTTTGAGGCTTTTAAAAGTACAAAATTAAAGGGTAATGGTTTAGGACTTGTTCTCTCAAGACAGATAGCTCAAGCCCATAACGGTACTGTTTCACTTTGTAAAAGTGAAACAAAATGTTTTACTATAGTTATCTCATAAGGAAAAAAATTCTCCTTATATACTCTCTATTAGTTAAATTTGACTAAAATAAGCTTTTCTATAAAAAAAGGATATTACGTATGAAAAAACTCCTCTCTTTCATAGGTTCCATGAAGATGATGGCAATCTTGATGATGATTTTTGCAGTATCGATCGGGTATGCAACAATTGTTGAGAATGACTATGGAACAATGACGGCTAAGGCGGAGATCTATAATGCACAATGGTTTGAAGTGCTGCTTGGACTCTTAACAATTAATCTTATTTACAATATTTTTCATTATAAGATGTACACGCTGAAAAAAGCACCTATTTTTATATTTCACGTCTCTTTTATTATCGTGCTTATAGGTGCTGCAATTACACGTTATGTTGGTTATGAAGGAACAATGCATATACGAGAAGGAGAGAGTGCTTCAACAATGCTCAGTTCAGCTCCTCATCTTATTATAGATGCACAAGATATGAAAAATAAAGCAGAATATGACAAAGTTTTATATCTTTCAAAAAGAGGAGATAATAGTTTTTCTCATACACTTAATGTCGGTAAAAAAGATGTAGAAGTTACACTTCTTGATTATATTCCTAATGCTGTAGATAGACTTGTTGCTGATAAAAACGGAAAAGCTATGGCAAAGTTGATGATTACTGGTGGTGGAGCTGGAAAACCGATTGTGTTACAAGAAGGAAGATATTATGATGCAGGAAATTTTGTACTTGATTTTAATTCGGGTATAAAATTTAATAAACCTACAATTACACTCTACTTAAAAGATGGAAAACTTTATATGAAACATAGTATGAAGCTCTCTTTCTTGAAAATGGCAGATCGTACAAGTGGTGAACTTGTTCCTAATGATCAGGATGCTGTTTCCGAGAGAATGCTTTACTCTACAACTATGGGTGGTTTTGTGCTACGTAATTTTATGCTCCATGCAAAGAGAGAGATTGTTAGTAGTGACAGTTCAAGTATGAACAGAAGAATGCGTATGAATTCTTCCGGTGTTGATGCTTTGAAGTTTAAAGTTAATGTTGATGGTAAAAGTAGTGAATTTTTAGTTTATGGTCAAAAAGGAGTACCCGGTCGTCCAAGTACAGTTGTACTTAATGGTGTCAATGTGGCCATTGCATATGGTGCAAAAATTATTCATCTTCCTTTTAAATTAAAACTGCTTGATTTTCAACTTGATCGCTATCCTGGTTCAATGTCTCCTGCTTCTTATGCAAGTGAAGTAGAACTCCTTGATCCAAAAAACGGAGTAGATATGAAATACAGAATTTATATGAATCATATATTAGATTATAAAAACTACAGATTTTTTCAATCATCATATGACCGAGATGAAAAAGGAACTATTCTCTCTGTCAATCATGATCCTGGAACACTCCCTACTTATATTGGGTATGCTCTCATGGCATTTGGAATGTTTTGGTCTCTCTTCTCTCGTAAGTATAGATTTGGGCAGCTTTCTAAAAAAGCACGAAAAATTGCAGATTCAAAAGTTGTTGCATCACTTCTAATGCTAGGTTTGTTAGTTGGTGTAACAACACCTTCACATGCAGCGCAAAACAGTGCTTCTGATGTTATAGTTACAAAGTTTTCTAAAGCACATGCCCAAAAATTTGGAGCTTTAATTGTTCAAGATACGCAAGGAAGAATGAAACCAATAGATACACTCTCTACAGAGATCCTTGCAAAGATCCACAGAAGTGCTTCTTTAAGTATAGATGGTAAAGAGTTAACACCAAATCAAGTTATCTTAGGAATGATGATTCGTCCTGATGTTTATAAAGAACTTAAAATTATTCGTACAGGTTATAAAAGTGTAAATAAAGCTATTGGTGTTGCAGAGAATACAAAATATGTAAGTTTTTCACAGTTTTTTACTGATCCGGTTAATATGCAAGGGTATAAGTTAGCCTCTATTGTTGATAATGCCGCAAGAAAAGCACCGGGTGATAGAGATCAGTCTGATAAAGATGCACTTAAAGTTGATGAACGTGTGAATGTTGTTTATATGGTTTTTACTGGTTCCCTTCTAAAAATTTGGCCAAAACCACATGATGTAAACAATAAATGGTATGCAACAATAGATGCTTTACAAAAGTTTTCAAAAGATAAATCTTTAGAAGTTAGAAATTTGGCATTAACATATTTTACAAATATTGATGCCTCTTTAAAAAGTGGAGATTGGAGTAAAAGTGATGCAGCTTTAGCAAATATTGCAGCATTCCAAAAAAAGTATGGTGCAGCTGTTTATCCTCCTGAAGGCAAAATAAAAGCAGAGATCTTTTACAATCACTCAAATGTATTTGAAATCTTATGGCCACTCTATTTTATTGTTGGTTTTGTACTTTTGGTGCTTAGTTTTATTAAAATTATTAAACCGAAATTTCAAATGGATAAAGTAACAAAGCTCTCTCTTATATTACTTGGGATCTTTTTTGTTGCGCATACGGCAGGGCTTGCACTGCGTTGGTATATCTCTGGTCATGCTCCATGGTCAAACGGTTTTGAGTCTATGACTTACATTGCATGGGCAACAGTTCTTGCCGGCTTTATCTTCTCAAGACAATCGCCGATCACTCTGGCATCTACTTCCATTTTGGCAGGGCTTATTTTATTTGTGGCACACTTAAGCTGGATGAATCCGCAGATCACAAATCTTGTGCCTGTACTTAACTCTTACTGGCTCTCAATTCACGTAAGTATGATTACCGCTTCGTATGGTTTCTTGGGACTTGGGGCACTGCTTGGTTTCATTACACTTCTGCTTTATATCTTTGGAAATGGAGCAAACCGTGAGCAGATCGCACTCTCCATTAAAGAGTTAAATGCTATTAATGAGATGAGTCTTTTGATTGGTCTTATTATGCTTACTATCGGTAACTTCTTAGGCGGTGTCTGGGCAAATGAGTCTTGGGGACGCTACTGGGGATGGGATCCAAAAGAGACATGGGCACTTGTAACTATTATTGTCTATGCGGTTGTTGTGCATTTAAGATTTATTAAATCAATTTACAATCAGTTTAACTATGCCGTGATCTCACTGATGGCATTTACATCGGTACTGATGACATATTTTGGGGTAAACTACTACCTTGCAGGTATGCACTCCTATGCAAAAGGTGATCCGGTTCCGATTCCTGATTTTGTGCCTGTAAGTTATGCAGTTGTTTTTGTAATTATTATTCTTGCATACAGAAACAGGAAAATAGCATAAGGAGTGGCGTCTATGGAGTTTAAAGGTTTTAGTAAAAAAACACTTCCGTTTTTAGACGCTATTTCTAAAAATAACAACAAAGAGTGGTTTGAAGTGCATAAAAAAGAGTATGAAACACTCATACTCGAGCCTTCTCGTGCCTTTGTTGAAGAGTTTGGGGAACATCTTCAAGCTCTTGAACCTACCATCAATTTCTCTCCTAAGATCAATAAATCTCTTTTCCGCATCTACCGTGACAGTCGTCGTCCAAATGCACTTGCTATGCCTATGAAAGAGCGTATTGGCATTATCTTTTGGCAAGGATCTCTCAAGCGAATGCAGAGTTCGAGTTTCTATCTGCACTTCTCTCCAAAAGAGCTCTATGTTGCAACGGGTGTACGCTGGTTTGAAAAACCGATGTTGGATGCTTTTCGTGAGACTATCAAAAATGATGCAAAACGTGCAGAGTTATGGGATGTTTTGACGAAAATCAAAGGGATGGGGAAAGGTTATACACATCTTGAAAAAGGGTATAAACGCTATCCAAAAGGGTTTGATAAAGAGATGGAGTATGCTGATCTCTCACTCTACAAAGGTATGGCAACCTATAAGATTTTAGATCCGCACATCATAGAAGATGGGGAGAAGTTTATAGATACTTTGTATGAGATCTATGAAGATATGCTTCCATTGCAGCAGTTTATGTATGATGTGAGTCTGCGAGTTAAGAGTGAGTAATATATTTGATTTTGAACTGCCTGCGGTTGATAGTGAAAATTTTTATAGACAACTCAAGAGTAAAAATGTAGAGATAAAAACAATCATCAGCAATACACTCTCAACTCCACAAATCTTCACGCAAGAGTGTGATGAGTGGGTTGTTGTTTTGCAGGGGTGTGCTAAAATTGAGATGGATGGTGTTGTCTATAAACTTAAAAAGGGTGATACACTCTTTATACCTGCCAATAAAGCTCATACACTTTTAAAGACAAAAAAAGTTGTTGTTTGGCTGGCAGTCTATATTTATGATGAAAAAAGGGATTAACAAAGTGGCAAAAGAGGCAGTAATACTACTCAATATGGGTGGACCGAATAATCTTGAAGAGGTTGAAGTTTTTTTAAAAAATATGTTTGCAGATAAAAATATTTTGACTATGAAAAGCGGGCTTTTGCGAAAGTTTGTAGGGGGGATGATCGTCTTTACCCGTACAGAGAGTTCTCAGGAGATCTATAAACAGCTTGGTGGAAAATCACCCATAGTAGGGCATACAAAAAAGCTTGTAGCGAAGTTGCAGGAGCGTTTGGGTGAGAATGTAATTGTTGATTTTGCTATGCGATACACTCCTCCTTTTGCCTGTGAAGTAGTAGAGCGTTTAAATGAAGAAGATATTGAGAAGATCTATCTTATTCCGCTCTATCCGCAATACTCGACAACAACGACAAAATCCTCTTTGGAAGATTTTGAAGCCTGTTACCATGACAAAGGCAAAGATGCACTGCTTGTTGAGATCAAACACTTTTTTGAAAATGAGAACTACAACAGAGCTATATTAGAGCGAATAAAAGAGGTGATGAAGGATGCAGAGTATAGAGATTTTGACATTATTTTCTCCGCACACGGTTTGCCTAAAAAGATAGTCGATGCGGGTGATGTGTATGAGAAACATATCAATCGTCATGTTGCCATTTTAGAGAAGATGATGGAAAAAGAGGGAATGGATTTTCATGCTTCTCATCTGGCGTATCAATCAAAAGTAGGGCGAATGGAGTGGCTTACCCCTTCACTTGAAGATAAACTCAAAACTGTACGTAATCGTGGTGTCGTTATCTTTCCTATTGCTTTTACCATAGATAACTCAGAGACTGATTTTGAGCTTGATGTGGAGTATAGAGAGATAGCCGAGGAACTTGGTTTTAAAGAGTACAGAGTGGCAAAATGTCCAAATGATAGTGAGCTTTTTGTGGATGCACTCCAAGAGATCTATGAGAAGATGAAGTAATGCAAAAAATAGTTATTTTTGATATGGATGGAACGCTGATTGATTCCAAAAAAGATATTACCATCTCTGTTAATCATGTCCGAAAAGTACACCATAAGCTTCCGCCTCTCTCAGAAGAGTTTATTGTTGAAGCTATTAATATGCATGAGCGAAATCTGCCATATCTTTTTTATAAAACTAAGACGTATGAGCAAAGAGACCGAGATCTTTTTGAGAAGCATTATAAAGAGCAGTGTATAAAAAATCCTTATCTCTATGAGGGTGTGGAAGAGATGCTGCATACTTTAAAAGCAAATGGAGTAAAACTCTCTGTTGCAACTAATGCTCCCTCTCTCTTTGCAAGAACAATGCTGGAACATCTAAATGTTGCGGATCTCTTTGATGAGATTATGGGTGCAGACAGAGTCAAGGCTTCCAAACCCAATCCTGATATGATTGAAGCAATACTTGCTTTTTACAGTTACAATCAAGAGCGTGATCGTGCTTGGATGGTAGGAGACAACTCAAAAGATATGGAGAGTGCACAAAGAGCAGGTATAGAGGCAATTTTTGTAACATGGGGATTCTCTTCTGATGGAGAATATTCTACGGTTGTAAAAACTCCAAAAGAGATTCTCGATATAGTTTTATAAAAACTTATGCTACAATATTGCTATGTTTGATATAGATTTACTCATAGCTCTCGGATTTATGGCACTGCTTTTTTTGCGTCATGTCGCAATTTTAAAAAAACAAAATAAGATTAACTATGCCCCTTTAATGCTTGCAATAGGTGTTATTGCTTCGTTGATCCACTTTATGATCCATCCTGATCCCTCTAATGTTATTCTTCTTTTACGTGAATCACTGATGCCTTTTTTGGTTGCAATGATTCTCTATCTTGTTATGAATGTTTTAAATCAGACAAAAGAGTCTGAAAATGCAAAACTGCATGATCGCTTTACTCGTGTCTTGGTGGAGGAGATTACACAGTTAAAAGAGTTTATTTTAGAGTTAGAGACACGTATGACAGAGTACTCCAAAGAAGATAGAGCAATACAGCAGGAGATACAAAAGAAATTTCAGAGTGATATTAAATCTTTGGATGCCATATACTCCAATCAGTTAGAGTTTACAAAGAAGTTTGAAGATCTTGAGCAGTGGAATAAAAATGTTAATGATGCTTTTAAACATTTTGCAGAGGTGCAACTGCCTGAGCTTGACAATGTTGTGCATAAACATATTGATATGTTGCGTGTTGCAGAGCAGGATCACTATAATAAATTGACAAAACTTTTGGAAAAAGCGGTGCAGAGTCGTTTTGATATTGCAAAAGAGATTGAGAATTTACAAGAGAGTTTGGCATCGGTAAAACATCTCTCTGATGATATTTCAGAAAATATAGTGACAAAAACATATACAAAACTGACAACTTATACCAAAGAGTTTGAAGCGCAGATTCTCTCTTTGAAACTTCACTCTGAAGGTTTGAAAACAACACTCTATGAAGATGAAAATATTTTAGCTACAATCCGATCGCAAAGTGAAATGATAATGAAACAGATGCGACTCTCTGCCAATAAAATGCAAGAGTTACACTCTGAAGCAGAAAAATTGCTGCTGCCGTTTCATGATGTGGCTTTGATGCAGCAAGAGTTTGAAAAGATAAAATCAGATTATATAAAAGCACAGGCTGAATTGACACAGATATCGCATGAAATAGAACATAAAAGCAGTGTAGAGTATGAAAAGATGCAAGAGAAGATAGAGACTATAGCAAAAGAGCTTACTCAAAAGCTCGATCTCTCTTTGGAAAAATTTAATGAGCACTCAAAAATAGCACATGAAAATTTAACGCAAAGCGTCAAGATTATGGCAAAAAAAGCACAATTGCAAAAAGAGGGGTATGACTCTCTTTAGAAGTATGCACGTATGCGAAGTGAACCTATTGCAATATCTCTAGTTTGGGTATTGTAGGCAGGATGAACAAGGTATTGTAAACTTGGTGTTATTTCCAGATGGGAAAATGGTTTGTAGTTATAAAATATTTCAGCAGTATATTGTGTTTTTGTTGCATCTTGAAAGGTTCTTTCATTTGGTTGTGATCGATTGAGTCCTAAGCCAAAAATATCCCCTTCAGCTTTTGGATGGTACCCAAGTCCTATAGAGAGAGAATTTTTTAAAAGAGTGCCGCCATCTTTACTCCAGCCTCCTCTTATAAAACTAAACCATTTCATATAGGATGTTGATACAAAAGAGAAACTGACGCCATAGCCACTTGGTGTGTCTGCTGCCTCTCTTTTGTCAATTTGCCAGAGCGTTATATGAAAATTATCCAAAAAAAGCTGTTTTTGTGTCGGTGTCCAACCAAACTCCAAAGATTTAAACGTTTCCATATTGTCAAACATATTTGAAAGACCGTTTAAAATATTATGTGCATCTCCGTTTGCATCTGTAATACCTGCTACAACATAGAGCTGTTTTGTAAGCCAAGATGCCAGCATTACTCCAAATGCACCATCAGGAAGCCCTGCAATAGTAGCAGAACCCGTTGCAAATACAAGGTTTCCAAAACTATCCCATGGGCTTGCCATAAGATAGACATCTACATAGTTTGTGGTATCTAAAAATCCTATACAAAAACTGCTGTTATTGTTAAAAAGTTTTTGGTTCCAATAGAGGTTTGTTACTCTGGCACCCTGATCACTGTATGTTGACTGCACAAGACCGATATAACCAAGATTGAGACCAAAATCAATAGGAGAGACGGGAGTGAAACTGTGACGGTGTTCAAATTTAAACTCTAACGCTCCGTTGGTATGATACCCCAGTTTATCCGGTGAAAAAATACCATAAAGTCTGGCAACACCACTGCTTGTCTCTTTTTTTGCAGGTGATTGGCTGGCCTGCATACCTAAGAATATATAATCGCCTGAAATATTAATACCTGTCTGCTCTTTGAATGGTTTTTTACTCTTTTTTAAAAGATTTTCTACTGCATCGGTACTTGTGTAGTAATTGGATGGATTATTTGGATATTCTGAAGCAAAAGATGTACTACACCAGAGTGCAGCACATAAAACAGAGTGATAAAAAAGAGTTTTTTTATTCATTTTTTTAGAGACTGTTTTTATAGATTTTACCATCTTTCATAATAAACTCTATATTTTTTTTCGGATCAGATAAAAGTGTTACATCTTTGAGTGGATTACCTTTTACAATGAGAATATCAGCGTAAGCACCTTTTTCCAAGAGACCAAGCTTTCCGTCGGGGTAGGGTGTTCTTCTCCCACTGAGTGCAAGGAGTTGTCCGTTAAGTCCTGTTGCCTGATTGAGCACCTCAAAACTACTGAAGTATTTTGCACGCATACTAAACTCTTGCGATTGTGTCGCCTGTAGTTCGAGTGAACCAAAAGTATCTGTTCCCCATGCAAGTTTTAAACCATATTTTTTAGCCAGACGATAGGTCTGTTCAGCTGCTTTTTTTGCTTCGTTGAATTTTGCTTCCATTGGTGTTCCGGCAATACCGAGATCTTTTGCCTCTTTACCATAGTTGATGCATTGTGTTGAAAGCCATACACCTTTCTTTTTCATAAGTTTGAGTGTTTCAGGTTTTACCATAAGTCCATGTTCTACAGATAATACACCTGCATTAATGGCATTTCTTACGGCATTGTCAGAATATGCGTGTACCATGACATAGGTTCCCCAGTGTTTTGCTTCTGTTACAATCGCTTTGAGCTCCTCGAATGTGTATTCTGTAACATCAATAGGATCATGTGCACCTGTAATACTGCCACTTGCCATGACTTTTAATTGAGAAGCGCCGGAACGTAATACCTCTCTTGCAGCTTTTTGTACTTCGGGTACACCATCTGCAATTTTTACCCATCCGTAGAGTTCTGCTTTGTCAAGAGAATGACTGAAATATGGAGAGATATAGCTCATAGCGGGATCAAAATCACCATGTCCGCCAGTCTGTGAAATAAAGGCATTTGATGGGAAGATTCTTGGTCCGGCAATAATACCTTTGTCAATTGCACGTTTGAGTCCCATGACCGGACCACCTGCATCACGAACAGTTGTAAATCCACGTAGCAGCATCGCTTTGGCCGCTTTGGTTGCGACTGCACCGACATAAATTTGTTCTTGATTATAGATGACATTTTCAAAACTGTCTGTCACCATTAAATGGGTATGTGCATCTATAAGTCCAGGAATAGCCACTTCTCCCTTTCCATCAATAACGGTAGCATTTTTTGGAATTTTGGCAAGGGTGTCAATCTTCTTAATAAGATTATTTTCTATAAGAATTGATTTTCCCTGAATAAGTTTGTTGTGTTCCCCGTCAAATATTTGAATATTTTTAATGACGGTTATATGTGGAGTTTTATTTTCTTTTGCCGTCAGTGTTGCTACATTGAAGATGGAGATAGTACAAAGAAGTACCCCTAATTGTCTCAGTTTCATAAAAATTTCCTTTTATTCTAATTTGAAAAAGATAAAAATTATACCTTTTTTTTAATTTATTTAGTTATAAATATTGTGTATCTATTGTGATAATCCAGCAAAAATTATTTCTTCAAATATAGTACTATCTGCAAATTGTACACATTCAATAGCAGCACCAATATATTCTTTTGTTGAGATATGTGAGTAATCTATAAACTGATAGCCGTTATACGCAGCTATTATATCTATAAACATACGAGTAACTCTTCCATTAAGTTCATAAAAAGGGTGTAAAGCATTGAGCTCACATTTGTAGTATGCTAGTTTTTTAGCAAATTTTGATTTTGGTTTTGTTGCATAGTCTTTGAGATAGTTCTCATTTATCAGTTCAGCAAATATTTTTTGAGATGAGCTTTTTAGAAATTTTCCCTGACAAAATCGAGATTCACCTTTATATTGAAATCTCTGTATAGTCCAACCAAATCATAGAGTGATTCAAATGTTCTTTTGTGGAGTGAAATAAAATATTCTTCATCAAAACGCGTATCTTCGTTAAGTTCATTGAAAAAGATAGCATAAGCCTCTTCTAGGAGCTCTTTTTCTATCTCATGGATAGTTTGTGTGTCCTTGATGTTAAATTTGTTTCTAGGTACATCACTGTCCTCATAGTAGAATTTACTACTTACTAACTGATACTTTGATGCCATACTTTTTTCTAAGGAGTTGAGCTTTTTCAATAACAGAAGTGTTTGAAGGAGTATATCCCTCTATAGCCTGAGAGATTGAGACGATTTTTGAGATGATATTTTCATTATTTGGATTTTTGCTCATAAAATACTTCCTTAAATAGATAGTATATTATAACAAAAAATAGATGATGAATAGATAAGTTGTATATTTTTGAAAAGTTGTAAAAATGTTACTGTAAGTGTCAGTCGTATTGTCAGTAAAAATCCTATAAAATCAGCTGACAGTTGTTAAATCAATTGCTTGAAAGTGCCTAATTTATGGTTGTTTAAGTGTTGTGGATGGGGTAGAGGGATTCGAACCCCCGAATATCGGTACCAAAAACCGAGGCCTTACCGCTTGGCGATACCCCAATGTGTAGTTAAATATTAAGAAGTTAATAATTGGTTGCGGAAGCTGGATTT
>Ga0256828_1001835_pt1 | contig 13092 bp, 11 predicted proteins | sample CV88metaG_FD_185993 | JGI IMG/M metagenome (GOLD analysis project Ga0256828, IMG submission 185993) | Hydrothermal vent microbial communities from East Pacific Rise, Pacific Ocean - CV88 | ecosystem: Environmental > Aquatic > Marine > Hydrothermal vents | place: Pacific Ocean: East Pacific Rise... | reverse complement strand
CTGTTGTCATAGGTGGCGACATAATAAGGTTTTTTATCATAGGTAAGTTCCAGTGCTTTGCGTTCTGCTAGATGGCTTTTGCCTGATTTTTGTCCTCCGTAGTATAGGATTTTCATTTAGTGTAAAAACTCCTCAACTTTTTGGGTGATTTGCTTTTTGCTCAACCCTTGTAGCTCGCCATAGATCAAGGCTCCTCCTGCACCAACGCCCTCTTTTGCCTCCCCTTGATCATAGAGTTTTAACGCAGGATGTTCACTCAAAGAGAAATCAAAGTCGCTGTAGTAGGCATGAATAGGGAAGTTTAATAACGCTAAAAGTCGTTTAATATCGCTGTGTTGATCTTGGGCAACCCATTTGGTGGTACAAAGGGCAAGGTTGGAGGTCTCCATTACTCCTCCCATGAGTTTAAGTACCTTGTCTACAATGAGCAGTACACATGCCATCTGGGTTCCCCCTGCGAGGATGAGGGGGATTTTGTTGTTGAGTCCGAGGATAAACCCCGCGTTGAAGATCAGCATATTATCAGCGACTTTGGAGAGAACTTCAAAGAGATCATCTTTTTCCCCAATATGAGAGAGGGCAAGTTTGAGGGTTGTTTCGCGTATCTCATTGGGAACCTCCCTAAAAGAGCTAGAGAAACACTCTTTGACTTTGTGACGTAATCCCAATGCAGTTGCCATGGCGGTGGTGGTACCACTGGGTACAGATTCTCCTAGGATCAGGTACGCATCTTGACAGTGATACGCTTGACCAAATGCAACCCCTTTTTCAAAGAGGGTTTGTGCGTCAATATTGGCACCCTTGGCGATGCTTTGGCTGGGTTGGATGCCAAAGGTATGTAGTTTGAAGTAGGCTACTTTGGGTTTGACCTCCAATCCCAAATCAAGCAACTCTATGCGTCCATAAGGAGCCAGTAGATGTACTCCTCGGGTGATTAGGGCGGGAGTAGGAACCCCTTTGGGGGTCTCTGCGATGTTCTCTAGGCTGCGTACCTCTCCTGTACAGAGAAATTCACTGTCTAGGGTTGGGGTAAGGTGAATCATATCAGGGATACCTGCTTGGGTAATGCCTTTGATCTGGGCAGTTTTGGTATTACTTAGGGCAAGCATAAAGGTGGCTTGTTTACCCCGTAGGGATTCGATGAAATCTATGGTACCAAGGATGGGTTTTATCATAATGGCTTCTCTTTTTTTAAGCGTAGTATAGTCAGGGGACTCTTAAAGAGCCAACTGATAATCATCATAGCGTGATAATTTATTGACTTTTATGATGTTTTTAATGTTTTTGATGTAGGCTTTGCCCAATTCAGAGTATTTGTCCAAATAGTTAATCAATACCATAGGGTCTTGGGTTTGGAGTCGCTTTTCTCTAAAACTTTTGTAGTTGCTGTTTTTGGCAATGGTTAAGAAATAGTCATGTATGGACTCAACCAGTGTTTCATATTTTTTAAGATAAATTCGTTTGTTCCCTCGCTTTTCTCCTGCAACCATACGACGTTCTTTTGGATCAAATGACCAAATGCCAAAGACATTGTTGGCTTTTTGAAAGAACTTGGAGGTTCCCCAACCACTCTCCACAATCGCTTGGGCAATAATCAGGCTGGTAGGGTGAAGCTCCATGGCTTTGTAGAGGGCGACATAATCTTTGGCTTTGTACTCTGTACGTTTCTCTTTGAGCCATGCACGATCTTTATGGGTTAAGTAAGGTTTTGCTGCCAGTTTTAAGAGTTTTTCTCGTTCTAGTTTAACTTTGTATTTTGCCAGAAGAATGGAGGGTAACATCATATTAATAAAGGTTTTCTTCTTTTCAGGAATGCTCAGGGGAGTGAGTGGGATGGAGTTGGTGTAGAGGATGGGTTTTACTTTTTGCTTTTCCAGTGCAACAATGTCTTCTACTTTCTTTGGAGAGATCACAATAAAAGGATTTTTGGGCTTTGGGGTTTTGAGGGTATATTTGATACGTTGAAATTGAGGGGCTATCTTTTCCCAAAGAACCAAAGCATGTAAAGAGTGTTCCTCTTTCATCTCTGTGGCGGTCTTGATCTCTCGGTTTTCAAAAAAATAGTAAAGAGAAAATAGAATAACTTGCAGGACAAAGAGCAACATTAAGCCATTAAGCGTTCGATTTAACATCATAATTATCTTCTCCCCATGTAAGATCAATTCTTATTAACGTTGACTCAAATATACATTAGAATAGATTAAAATAACAAGAGAGAAAAGAATTAATTATTGTTTTAAATTGAATTTTAATTAAAATTATATGATTTTAAGGTAAAATAGGTTTTTAAATATTAAATTTTATGATCAGTAATCGACTATTTCAGTGAGTATTCGTTTTTTCAAAAAAAATATGTTTATATTTTACTTTTAAATAAATTTTAATATATTAGAATTTATAACAACAAACGATAACTTTTTTTATCCTTGGATTGCTGAATCTTGCTGGAAAAGTCCTTTGAATTGTCTGGCTGGTATGGGTTTGTCTTTTTTCATAAGGATAGATAAGGGTAACTATTGGTTATAATTGAAATAATAAAAATAAACAGGGGTCTTATTGCATAAGGTATGGTTACTGAAGAAATGTATGCTTTTGATACTTTTTACGCTCTCTCTCTTTTCAGCTGAAGTGAATCACAACATCTGGAAAAAAGGTCTTGATTTTGAGCACTATTTAGAACAACATCATATATCCAAAAGCATTATTAATGAGTTGGACAAAGATGATATACAGTTGATTTCTGAGATTAATGATAATCGTCGTTATTATGAGATGATTGCTAGTAATGGGGTATTGTTGCAAACCTTGATTCCTACAGGTGAAGAGTTACAGTTACATCTCTATCGTACCCCTCAGGGGTATAAGCTTGAAATTATTCCCATTGCGTACAAAAAAGATACCTATATTGCTCAATTGCCTGTGACTACCGCTCCTCAATCGGATATTATTAGGGTGGTTAAAAACCGACGGCTTGCTACTGAGTTTACCAAAGTATTAAAACATTCCGTCAACTTTAGAGCCATTCAAAAAGGGGATAGGCTGGCAATTGTTTATGATCAAAAGATGCGTTTGGGACAGCCCATTGGGGTTCCAAGTATCAAGGTTGCGATGATGGAGACCCATAAAAAACGGCACTATGTCTTTATGCACACTGATGGGAAATATTATGATGAAGATGGTAAAGAGTTGGTCAAAAAGTACATGGGTAAACCTTTGCATCATATTCGTGTGACCTCTGGGTTTACCCATCGCCGTTTTCATCCCATACAAAAACGCTGGAAAGCCCACCTCGGAACGGATTTTGGTGCCAGAAGAGGAACCCCGATTTTGGCGGTGGCTGATGGTAAAGTGATTTTTTCTGGTTGGAAAGGGGGCTATGGAAATGTTATCAAAATCAAACATGCCGACGGATATGTCTCTCTTTATGCCCATCAAAGTAGACGCAAAGCCAAAGTAGGAGAGTATGTTACCAAAGGACAAGTTATTGGTTATGTGGGCAGTACAGGACGTAGTACAGGACCTCACCTACATCTTGGGATCTACAAAAATGGTCGAGCCATCAATCCCATGCAGATGGTGAAATTCTCTAGCAAGGGCTTATGGGGCAAGGATAAACAGGCTTTTTTACGACGTAAAAAGAAGTATACTAAGATTATTGATAAGATCTTTGATAGCAATCGCCCCTCTTATATTTGGAGTACCATTGATGAGCGTTCGGTCTCTCCCAAGATGAAGAGTTATTACAAAAGTTTAGGTTGGTAATGGAAAATAGAATAGAAGCATTTGAATTGCATGAGTTAAAAGATCCCAAGTTTATCAAAGCAGGGTTTGTCACCTATCAGCAGAATGGTATTGCCAAGACATGGGAGGTGGTAGAGGCTCACGACTCTGTTGCCGTACTCATCTATCACAAAGAGCATCAAAGCTTTGTCTTGGTCAAGCAGTTTCGTCCTGCTGTCTACATGGGAGGAGAGCAAGATGGACTCACCGTTGAGTTGTGTGCGGGTATTGTGGACAAAGAACTTTCACTGGCAGAGATTGCCAAAGAGGAGATATTAGAAGAGTGTGGTTACAGTGTGAAAGTTGAGAATATTGAACGTATCACGGTGGTGAACAATGCCGTGGGCTTTGCAGGTTCTCGACAGACCATTTTTTATGTGGAGGTAGATGAGTCAATGCACACCCATGCAGGAGGAGGGATCGAGACCGAGCTGATCGAAGTGATTGAGTTGCCCACCTCCGAGGCACGGGCATTTATGTATGATGAGTCGGTCGCCAAGACCACGGGATTGTTGTTTGCTTTTATGTGGTGGTTTGATAGCGTAGGATAATAACTGATTAAAAGGAAAACAATGAACTACCCAAACCTCCCCAAAGAGTGCAACTCACTGTTATGTAAATATCTCACTCCTGAGATTTTTGAACAACTTAAAGATAAACAAACTTCTAATGGCTTTAGTTTGGAACAGGCGATTCGATCAGGGGTGGAGAATCTTGACAGTGGTATAGGGGTCTATGCTGGGGATGCCCAAGCATATGAGCTTTTTGCTCCTCTGTTTGATCCGATTATTAAGGAGTACCATGGTTTTGAAAAGTCAGACAGACATCAGAGCAATCTCAACCCAGAGGATCTAAAAAATACTGATCTTGATCCTCGGGGGGAGTATATCCTTTCGACCCGTATTCGGGTGGGACGTAATTTGGCTGATTTTCCACTGGGGGCAGGACTCTCAAAAACGCAACGTGATGAGGTAGAGCAATATGTAGTTGATGCTCTTCATTCACTTGACGGGGAGTTATCGGGGCGTTATTATCCTCTCTATGATATGAGTAGTGAGATACAAGCACAGTTGATTAAAGATCATTTTTTGTTTAAAGAGGGGGATCGTTTTTTGGCATCAGCTGGACTCAATCGAGATTGGCCTCATGGACGAGGTATCTTTCATAACCATGACAAACGCTTTTTGGTTTGGGTCAATGAGGAGGATCAGTTACGTATTATCTCCATGCAACAAAGAGGCAATGTGGGGGAAGTTTTTATGCGTTTGGTTCATGCCCTTGAACATCTTGAAAAGCGTCTTACCTTTGTTTATGGTGATCACTTGGGGTATATCAGCTCTTGCCCAACCAATCTAGGCACAGCGATGCGTGCCAGTGTGCATATTAAACTGCCCCATTTGGCACAGGATATGGAATTGTTCCGATCCATTACCGATCACTATCATCTACAGATTCGAGGAGTTGATGGAGAACACTCGGAGAGCAAAGAGGGGATTTTTGATATCAGTAACCGTCGTCGTTTGGGTGTTACAGAGGTTGAAGCGATTCAAGATATGATCAATGGGGTCGAGGTTTTGATAGCAAAAGAGCAAGCTCTTTCTTTAAAAAGTTAAAAAAAATTAATTTTTATTTTTAAAAATATAATTTAATTAATATTTTATTGATTAATATTTTATAAAACTATAAAATTAAATAAAGTTAGTAACATTTTACTAACTTTTCAGTATATACTAAGCAATTTACATTTTTTCTCCCTCATTTCATGTCATAATAGAGATAATAGATCAACACAAGGAGAAAATCATGTTGAACCTTTTTAAAAACAGTGGCATGTTACTTTTGATCATTGTATCTTTTGTTCTAACGCACATGGAGCGTGACAACGTCTCTAATATGTTGCCAGAAGAGAAGAGAATGATCCCTTTGGCTACCGATTCTACGGTAGAGCAGAGAGGAGATCTTGTCTATGTCGCCACCAGTACCCCAGAGACGACGCAGCCGTATGGTAAATTTACGGATCAGATTGAACAAATTTTGAGTGTGACCCCTGATGACAGTGAAATCTATATCGAAGAGCGAGAGGGAGGGAAGTGGTATCTCAAAATAGAGAAACTCTTTTCAGCTGAGGAGGGGGTGGCATCTGAAACCCTACCCACACCTCAAGTAGAGATGAGTCCCCCAGCCTCCTCTCCCATAGATGATACGCCTCTTTTTGTTCCTCAAAGCCATGATGAAGAGACGCTTTTGGTCTAATTCTCTTGGGCTTGGGTGTAGGCAGCGTAGTAGGTACTCCCATCGGCAAAGGTGTTGACGGTAAGTTTGGAGAAGTTATCAAGGTAGTTCCAAAAATCTTCAATAATCTCAGGATCAACCCCTTTGACCTCTTCAAGGGCTTCACGCATGGTTCCTAGCCATTCGATACGGGCTTTTTCATTGATGGAGAAGTCATCATGTAGACGAATCATAAACTCATTAAGCTCCATCCCTTTGCTCTCCTCCTCATAGACCTTTGGTCCTCCGCAGATTTGGATAAAAAATCGGGTATTTTTGACCTTGACCTCCTCAAACTCCTCTTCATCTTGGGGGAAGAAATGGGCAATTTCACTCTCATATATCTTATCATAGAAGTTATACATGAGTTTTTTCATCCCCTCTTCGCCTCCAATGGCTTCGTAAAATTTTTCGCTGGGGTTCTTGAAATGTACAGCTTCCCCTTTGTTGACAGGGCTTATTGTCATTGACATGGTGCATCCTTTGTTCATAATTTGTAATTATTATAATAAACATAACTTGTAAAAGCTCTAATTAGTCGCAATATCTTTTGAGCAAGGCATCATATGTATCAATTCGTCTATCCCTCAAAAATGGCCAGATATCCCTTACCTCTTTGGTACGTTCTTTATTTATGGTAGCATAGAGTATGGTTTCCTCTTGATGATTGGCATGGGCAATGAGTTCCCCTTGGGGATCACAGACAAAGCTGTTACCCCAAAATCGAATGCCATCAAGTACCCCTGAGTGGTCTTTTTCAAAGCCCACACGGTTACAGCTTACCACGGGAATGCCATTGGCGATGGCATGGGATCGCTGGATGGTGATCCAGCTATCGAGTTGACGTATCTGCTCCTCTTTGGAGTCCTCATCAAACCAGCCGATGGCGGTGGGATAGATGAGCATTTCGGCACCTTTGAGGGTCATAAGACGGGCAGCTTCAGGGTACCACTGATCCCAGCAGATGAGTACACCCAGTTTGCCTACTGAGGTTTGGATCGGCTCAAATCCCAAATCTCCTGGGGTGAAATAGAATTTCTCATAAAACCCTGGATCATCAGGGATGTGCATTTTGCGATATTTCCCAGCGATGCTCCCATCCCGCTCAAAGACCACGGCGGTGTTGTGATAGAGTCCTGCTGTGCGTCGTTCAAACAAAGAGGTGACCAAGACAATGGCATACTTTTTGGCAATGGCTGACCAAAAGTTAATATCCTCTTTCCATGAGGAGGCATACTCAAAAAAGGCAACATCTTCGCTTTGACAAAAGTATTCACTTTGGTGTAGCTCTTGAAGAACAATAAGCTTGGCTCCTTGTTGGGAAGCTAAAGCAATATTATTAATGGTTTCATTTATGGTTTCTTCTTTGGTTGAGTAGGATTGTTGTTGTATTAGTGCGATTTTCATGGGGTATTTTAGCCAAAAGAGCCTAAAGGCATCTATGGATATGAAATATTTTATATTATTAAAATATGTTAAGTAATTATTAAGTTCTTTATTGTTATACTTTGTTTAACGAAAAACCGAAGGGGGTTATGATGTTAGATCGGAAAATACTTTTAGTGCTGGTTCCTTTGCTCCTCTTGCAAGGATGTGGTCAGGCAGAGACCTCTTCTGAGACCACAACTGTTAATGAGAACAGTGAGTTCAGTACAGCCTTAAAAGGAGAAAAAGAGAGTTGGTTGAATGCACTCAATCAAGCACGAGCTGAGGCACGAGATTGTCATGATGGTGCAGGGATGGTGGGTCCTAGCATGCCTTTACGTTGGAACAGTGAGTTGTATGCGGCTGCGTATGAACACAGTTATGATATGGCGATGAGTGATACCTTTTCTCATTATGGTTCAGGGACTCAGTGGGACATTACGGGGAGCAATAATGGAGGACGAAGTTATTTTTATGAACGTATTGAGAGTAATGGTTATGGCACGTATCATACCTTGGGAGAGAATATTGCGGGTGGACAGGAGAGCATCGAGGAGGTGATGGAGGCATGGTTGGAAAGTCCTGGACACTGTGCCAATATTATGAATGGTAATTTTACCGAAGTAGGCATTGCTGTCGTGACTGAGCCTGATACGACTTTTGGTATCTATTGGACACAAAATTTTGGAAGTCGCTAGTCTGTTGGGGTGACTTTTTCCAGCATCATACAATTTTACAATCTGTGAGAAATTAACGCATAAAATATCTCAATTATGATGCTGGAAAAAGTCACCAATTTTTTAATGTAATAGTATTAGTCTTCAGCACCATGAAATGATTTATATTTATATTCGAAGCCATAGAATAAATAACAATAAACCTCCTTTAACGCAAATGGTGCTGTACAGTAATACTAAACTTATATAATCTGCATGGTAGAGCAGTGGAGGCTTCCCCCCTGTTCTATCAGTTTATTACAATTAATGGGAATAATTTCTCTTTTTGGAAAAAAATTCTTAAAAATATCATGTGCTTTTTTATCCTCAGGTACACTATACGTAGGGTAGATCAATGCCCCATTGCTAATCAAAAAATTAGCATAGGTAGCAGGTAGGCGATCGCCGTGTGCGTTGTATTTGGCAGTGGGTAAAGGGAGAGGAATAAGGGTATAAGCATTCCCTTTGGTCGTGGTGAAGCTTTGAAGTTGCTCTTCCATTTTTTTGAGTGCCTCATAATGCTCATCTTCTTGATCTTCGCACCGAACGTAGACAATGGTATCTTTGGAGATAAAACGTGCCAAAGTATCAATATGACTGTCGGTATCATCGCCTGCGAGATAACCATGATCCAGCCAAAGGATACGTGTGGCTCCCAGATAACTTGAGAGGCGTTGTTCCAGTTCTATTTTGCTCAGACCCCCATTACGATTGGGATGGCAGAGGCACGCTGAGGTGGTCAAGATCGTCCCCTCCCCATCGGACTCAATCGAACCCCCCTCCAGTACAAAATCAATGGATTCTAAGGGAGTGGTGCCTAAGTAGCCTTTTTGATGGAGGGTCTGATTTAGGGCATTGTCCAAGCCTGCTTCAAACTTCCCTCCCCAGCCATCAAAGGTAAAATCGAGCAGTTTAATCTCACCGTTTTCAATGATGGAGATATATCCATAATCCCGTGTCCACGTATCATTGGTAGGAATTTCAATAAAGCTCATGTTGCGTGTCGAGCAAAACAGTCCCGAAATCGCTTCTGTGTCATCGCAGATAATATAGACAGGCTCTTGATAGGCAATGGCTTGAGCAATACGGATAAAAGGAGTTAATGCTCCTTTGAGATCCTCTGCCCAATCACTGTTGGGGTGAGGAAATGCCATCAATACGGCACGTTGCTTTTCCCATTCGGCAGGTACTCTTCTCACTGTTTATCCTTAATATTTTGTTAAGAGTTGCTATAATCCCATTATGGCATTTATACGAATCAACAAACAAAATTTTTTTCACAATCTTAACCAATTTTCTCTAAAAAGTGGCTCCAAAGATCAGATTGCCATTGTCCTTAAGGACAATGCCTATGGGCATGGATTGGAGGAGATGGCACAGCTCTCATCTGTATTTGGACTCACTCAAGCCGTGGTGCGAACGTATCAAGAGGCGAAGATCATTCAACCCTATTTCAAACAGATATTGGTCTTGGGGGATCGAGCAAGGGTCGATGAGTACTGCTCTTTTGCCCTCAATAGCCTTGAGGATATTGCACAGGCAGAGATAGGATCCATGGTAGAACTCAAAGTCGATACAGGGATGCACCGTAATGGTATTGCGATGGAGGAGCTAGCGGAGGCATTGGATTTGATTGAGCAAAAAGCGTTGAGGCTTGTAGGTGTGATGAGTCATAACCGTTCAGCTGATGAGTTAAGTTCTGAGCTTTTTTGGCAACAGAAAAATTTTGAAGAGGTCAAAAAAACTGTAGATTTGATGGTCTCAAATAAAAATATCCGTTACCACTCCTACAACTCTGCGACCTCTTTACGTCTAGCTTGTAGCCAACAAGATATCATTCGTCTGGGTATTGGTGCCTATGGCTACGCTGAACTCCCTCCTATTTATGAAACATTAGATTTAAAACCTGTTCTCTCACTCTGGGCAAAACGGGTCGCTACCCGTCAGCTCAAAAAGGGGCAACGGGTAGGGTATGGAGGGGTGTTTGAAGCTCCTAGAGATATGATGGTCTCTACCTATGATTTGGGCTATGGGGATGGCTGGATGCGTAGCAGTGGGTTGCCTCCTTTTATCACGGCAGAGGGGTTGCCGATCTTGGGACGGGTTTCGATGGATTATATTATCTTGGAGAGCAGTCAAGAGGAGGTCTGTATCTTTGATGATGCCCTAACCGCTGGGCGACAACTGGGGACGATTTCGTATGAGATCATGACCCAGTTAGAGGCGAATATAGAGCGTTGGATTATAGAATGATTTTTTAGATAGAATATCATTCTATAAAATAATATGACAATTTGACATATTTTTAAACAAATTAAATTTTTTATTGTTATAATATTCTTTAAGCTTATAAAGGAGGTATTATGCAAACAAAAAGTTTATTTGATTTTGTAAAAACTTCGAATCATAAAGGAAAAGATATAAAAACTTTATCATATATTTCTCTTTTTAGTAGTGCAGGAGTTGGTTGTTATGGGTTTAAACAACAAGGGTTTAACTGTATTGCAACCAATGAATTTTTAGAAAAAAGATTAAAAATACAACAATATAATAATAAGTGTAAATTTTCTACAGGATATATTCATGGAGATATTTCAAAAAAAGAGATACAAGATAAAATATATAGAGAGTTAGAGAATAACAATATTAAAGATTTAGATGTTATTGTAGCCACACCACCATGTCAAGGTATGTCAGTTGCCAATCATAAAAAGAAAAATGAGACAAAAAGAAACTCTTTAGTAGTTGAATCTATAAAAATAGTCAATAAAATAAAACCTAAAATCTTTATATTTGAAAATGTAAGAGCTTTTTTAAATACTATTTGTACTGATATAGATGATATAGAAAAACCTATTTCAAAAGCGATTGAGTTACAACTAGGTGGAGATTATAATATTTTATCTAAGGTTATCAATTTCAAAGATTATGGCTCTCACTCTAGTAGAACAAGAACTTTGGTTATTGGCGTAAGAAAAGATTTAGTCAATATTAGTCCTTATCAACTCTTCCCTAAAAAACAGAAAGCCAAAATATTAAAAGAACTCATTGCTGATTTGCCATCTTTAACAACAATGGGAGAGATAGATAAAAATGATATTTATCATGCTTTTAGAAAATATGATAAAAAAATGTTGCCTTGGATAGAGAATATTAAAGAGGGGCAATCGGCTTTTGATAATAGTGAACCTCATAGAATTCCTCATCAGATAAAAGATGGAAAAATAGTTTTTAATAAAAATAAAAATGGAGATAAATACTCAAGGTGGTATTGGGATAGAGTAGCCCCATGTATTCATACACGAAATGATATATTAGCCAGTCAAAGTACTATACACCCTACAGACAATAGGGTTTTTAGTATTAGAGAGTTAATGCGAATGATGACTGTTCCTGATGATTTTAGATGGTCAAATAGAGAATTTAAAGAGTTAAATAGTTTATCTATTACAGAAAAAGAGAGATTTTTAAAAGAGGAGGAGTTAAATATTAGACACTGTATAGGTGAGTCAGTTCCCACTAAAATTTTTGAACAGATTGCATCTAATATTAAAAGGGTACTTAGTCATAAAAACTACTCTATTAATGAGATTAATAAAATTATTGAAGAGAATAATCTTTTAGATAGAGATAAGTTAAAAACTTTTTTAACCAATAACCCTAAAAAAATGAATCTTAATGTTTTGTATCATATTGCAGAACTTTCTAATCTTAGAAGAAATGAGACCAAAGCCTATTTTACTCGCAATGATATTGTCTTTAATGTTATCAATAAATTACCTGAATTTAAGGGTAAAAAACAGATTAAGATTTTAGAACCCTCTGTTGGAATTGGAAACTTTTTACCGCAACTTTTTAAAAAATATGAACACATAGAGAGAGTTGTTTTAGATGTTTTAGATATAGATAGTAACTCATTGGAATTATTAAAAATTTTGCTTAAAAAAAACAAAATACCTAAAAACTTTATTGTTAATTTTATTCATAATGATTTTCTATTATGGAAAAATGAATATCAATACGATTTAATTATAGGTAATCCACCTTTTGGAAAAGTTACAAAAAATAGAGAGTTATTAAATAGCTATAAAGAAGATGCTTATAATCAAAAAACAAATAATCTATTCTCATTTTTTATAGAAAAATCTTGTAAAATTGCTAAAAATATCTCTCTTATCATTCCTAAAAGCCTCATTAACTCTCCTGAATTCAATGATACAAGAGAGTTTTTAGAGAAGTATAATCTACACTCTATTACAGATTATGGAGAAAAAGCTTTTAAGGGTGTCAAAATTGAAACTATTAGCTTTTTACTAGATACTACCTCTAAAAAAGTAGAAGAAAAAATAGCTATTGAGAGTTATATTACCAATGATATTGTTTATCAACAAAAAGAGTATATTTTTGCCAAAGAGTTTCCCTATTGGTTAATCTATAGAAATGCTTTTTTTGACATGGTAGTTAATAAAATGGAACTCGATATTTATGAGAGTTTTAGAGACCGTCAGATTACAAAAAAACATACGCTAAACCAAGGAAAAATAAGGGTACTGAAATCAAGAAATATTGCTAATAATAGCATAAAAGATATAGAAAATTATGACTGTTTTATAGATGATATAGATAGTTTTGTGGTCTCAAAGTATCTTAATCAAAATAATATTATTTTAATTCCAAATTTAACCTATAATCCAAGAGCAACATTTTTACCTAAAAATAGTATTGCTGATGGTTCTGTGGCACTTTTGAAAGTGAAAAGGGAAACCAAGGTGACTTCAAATCATCTGGAGTACTATAATACAAAAGAGTTTATAGAGTATTATAAAATAGCAAGAAATAGGGGAACTAGGTCTCTGAATATTGATAATAACTCTGTTAAGTTTTTTGGGTTGTTAAAGGA
>Ga0256828_1001834_pt1 | contig 13098 bp, 8 predicted proteins | sample CV88metaG_FD_185993 | JGI IMG/M metagenome (GOLD analysis project Ga0256828, IMG submission 185993) | Hydrothermal vent microbial communities from East Pacific Rise, Pacific Ocean - CV88 | ecosystem: Environmental > Aquatic > Marine > Hydrothermal vents | place: Pacific Ocean: East Pacific Rise... | reverse complement strand
AATTTGTTGTGCCAAGTTAGCTCTACCATTTGCAAGAGCATTTCTTCTTTGAAAACCATAACCAGCTTGTGTTTTTCTAGCTGTTCCAAGTTCTGCTATCGCACCATCTACAAATGGAGTACAAGTCCATTTTGGAGCAAGTTCACCGTTTATTTTACATCTATTATCGAACTCTTTTTGTTTTGGTTTCTCTGGTTTTGGCTGTTCTCCACACCCTGTCATAGAGATTGTAACCAAACCTGCTACTACTAATGATATTAAACTTTTCATCTTTATTTCCTTGTATTATTGTGTGTTATTTTAACATTTCAAGACTTAATCTTAACTATGTTATAATTTTACAAATAAAGTTAAGGATATGTGATTATGAAAAAAATTTTATCTACATTAGCATTTGGTGCTGTTATGGCAACTGGTGCCAATGCTGATGTTATAAGGGTTGAAGCTGGTGCTGGTGTTTGGGCTCAATCACCTAGTGGAACTATAACTTATGATGATGGTTCAGTAACTGGTACATACACTTCAAAAGAAGATGAATATAGTGGTGTATATGCTTGGATGCTCATAAAACATCCTCTTCCAGTTATCCCAAATTTAAGACTAGAATACACAGACATAAAAGACGAAGGTATGGTTAATGGTAGCTTCGAAGATTTTACATCTACAAATTCTCCTGCTCGTATAAAACTAAAAGAGTATGACATACTTCCATACTACAACATTTTAGACAACACTTTTTGGGCTACTCTTGATTTAGGTTTAAATGTAAGAATTATAGATTCTACAATAGAAGTAGATACAACATCAACAGGAAACAGCTACAAAGATAGTTCAACAGTTGTTATACCTATGCTTTATGCAAGAGTTAGAACAGAGATTCCTATGACTAACTTTGGTCTGGAAACAGATGTAAAATATATATCATACGATGGTTCAACTGTCTATGATGTTCGTGCAAAAGTAGATTATACTTTTGACATAACTCCACTCATACAACCAGCACTAGAAGTTGGTTACAGAGTACAAAAATTTGACACTATAAGTGACGATGATAAAACAAAAATGGATATGGACTTTTCAGGAATGTATGCAGGTTTAATGTTCCGTTTCTAAAAAACTGTGCTTTTGCACAGTTTAAACTTTATAAATAAACTACCTAAACAATTACTTTAACATTTTTTTGTATTCATTATCTAAATACTCATCTACTGCATCAACATCTATATGACCTGCATTGTACCAAGCATTAAGTTCTTTTAAACTCAACTGTCCAAATCTAACCCAAGCCAACAAATTGGTTCTAGATAAAAATGTAACCATTTCCCCACCTGAACGGATATAAGCATCAACACCATCAATCAAACAAAGTGTCCCATGCCCAACCAATAACATCCTTCTCAATTCTGGAATACTAGCATTTGGAATGGAATCTTTCCATTCTTTTTTATGGTAAAAATGTGCTTTCATTGTGTACATAAATCTAGTTAATAACTCTGTTGTTAAAACTGGTATAGCCATTGCCATAGCATGGCGAGTATCATAACCATTTTCAAAAACTTTTGCTGTAACAGTTGCAAAAGTTTGTTTATTTTGTCCAAACTCTCCAAAATTCATTAATTGAAATAGATTAAAAAATGGTATTGGCACTCCTGTTCCTCTTCCACCTTGCCCTACTGTTCCAGATGAACCAGACCAATCTGACATAATGTGTCCAAACCAATTTGCAAATCCACAAAATATTTTTGATACAAAATTACTACCTTTTAAATCAAAAGTTTCAGTATCTATTGTAATAATTTGCCCATTACTTACAAATGTAGATGTACTTGTAAATTGATTAAGTATAGAAAAAAATAAGCCTATTAAGTCAGGTGAATGTCCTAAACTTTTTAAATGATGATTTTTTAAAGATAAGTTATTTACAGCTCCATCTGTTGCATGTGTTGTAGCTTGATCATAATTTATTTTAAATTTACTCTCTAAATATCCTATTGCACTTGCTGTTGTATTTTTTCCTTTTTCAACTGCTTTATCTTTATCCCACCCTACAAATTCAGCAAACTTTTCTGTGATTTTATCAGCTTGTTTATCTGCAATATTTCCCAATTTACTATCTCCAGGAGCACCTACAAATAAAATATCTATCAAGCCCCCAATAACTCCACAAGTTCCTGCAATCATATAATCATATTTATCACAATTTGCATTTTTTAATGTAAATTCATCTTTAATTCTTTTTTGTAGTTCTACTTGTTGAGATTTGGTCATTAAATGCTTAAATGGGTCTTCATTCAAATCAAGATTATGTTTAAAACCATAATCATTTACTAAATCAGAATATTCATCCCAATTAGTATTTTCACTTATATTTATTTTATCAATTTCAGATATTAGAGTAACATTTTCTGTCTTGATACCAATATTTAATTCATCTTCAATAATAGTAATATTTTTATCTACAATTTCACTAGAAACTGTAGATGAAGTATTTTGCAACAAAGTATCCATACTATTTAGTAAATCATCAAGAACATCATTATTAGATGATTGTTCTTTTTGTAAACCTGATAATATACTATCAATTTCAGATATTTTATCCTCAGTATTATTTAATTGATGTTTTTGAACTCTAAGAGCATTTCCTTCATCTTTTAAATAGTCTTTTCTCATCCAAAGATACCTTTAATCATTCCAGAAGCTTTTGATTTTAGAATATTATCCATATCAAAATAACCTAATGCTTTAAATATTTCTGCCATTTTGTCTAAAATTTCTGTTTTAACATTTTCTTTTAATACAAATCTTTCTACTTTTTCATTGTCAATCTCAACAGTTTTTAATTCATAGTTTTCAATTACAAAATCATATAATGGTTTTTTTGTTGGCTCTTCTGTTAAAGATTTCAATCTATCATTATCTAAAATTTTTGGACTTTGAAGTCGATTAGCTGAATTTTGATATAAGTTTGATTTATTATCAACACTTTTTAATGCCCCTTGAAATTGAGCAACCATTTGAGTAAGCTTTTTTATCTTTTCTGTTTGCTCACTATGATTTAAAATTGTATCATTTAGTTTTTGAACTATATAATTTACATCATCAATAATTAATGAAATTGTTTTTTGAGTTTGTTTTATTACCTCATGAAGCATTAATTCTCTAGTTTTATATTTATCTAATTCATTTGCCCCAGTTAAATGTTTTACACCTTTATAAGATAATACACCTATTATTCCAATTACTGCCAATCCACCTGTCATTCCCATACCCATACCAAGAGTTGCCAACCCTGATGTTATCCCAGCAGCTGACATTCCTATAACTGAACCTGAAATATAAACAGCAGCTAGAGGTGTACCAGCAGCAGCTGCTTTAGCTGCTAACTCTTTTGCATTTCTTGTTATAGCATCATCATCTAAATCTTCTTTTAAAAGTTTATAATCATTTTCAACAGTATCATACGCTAAATCTATTTCTGCATCAGATAATTCAAATAAATTTTTATATTTATCTAAAAATTTAAAATCACGATTTGTTGTACAATTTGTACTAAAATAAACATTAATTAAATCTTTTGCTAATGAAATCATCAATGATTGATAATGACTAGATTCAGAATGACTTTTTATTATTTCTAATAATTCTTCAACAGAAAGTAAATTGTCATAAGAAATTTCAGTAATGTATGCTCTTACTTCAAATCTTGATTCTTTATCCAATTTGAGTCTTGTCATCAGTAAAAATAGTTCTGCTAACTCTTTTTCATCAATTTCTTCGTCATCAATAAATGTCATATTTATTATAATTTTAAGATAAGCCACTTTCAGCTCATTTGGCATATCTGCCATCTCTTTTAGTTGATCTTCTTCTTTATAATCTTCAAATTCAGTAATAATTTTATTAAGAAAATCTGTAAATTTTTTCTTGTCAATATTCATTAAACCATAAGTTAATTTATGAGTTTTATTATCTTTGGTTTGAATAATAATCCACTCTTCTTTTTTTTCTTTACCTTTATCATCAGTTGTAATATTTTCTATATATTCAACTAATTCTATATCAGAATATAAAAATATTCCATATTTATTATGTAACATTTTTTCACCTGTAAATAAAAAACCATCACTTGCACTTCCAAATAAAGTATCATCATAAAGAGCTAAAATTGACTCATAAGATACACCATCTCCGTATGATTTCAAAGCATTATTAAGCTTTTTTTCTGGTATTTCAGGTACTATATAAATATCTTTACCCACACTTTTTATATTATCTTTAATAAATAAATTAACATTTCCCATTTTTATCCTTTACTTAAAAATACTACTCACTAACCTTAGTAACATTAACCGTTTCTTTAACATTTACATGTATACCTTCTTCTACAACTTTATGATGTGATATTTCTCCACTTACTTCTTGTTCTCTCATAGTTATGCCCATAGGAACTTCTGTTGAGTGAAGTTGGATAGCTGTTTGTTTGAAGTTTGGTTCACCTGATTTTGGACAAAAACTCTCATTTGTTAAAGCATTTACAAGTTGTTCATTGAAATGAAAAGGGACAAATACTGTTCCTTCTCTTACACTTTGTGTAACACGAACTACAACATTATCTACACGACCACGAGCAGATGAGAGACTCATTCTATCACCAGATTTTACTTTTAACTCTTTTGCATCTTTTGGGTTTATATCTACCCAAGATTCTGGTGCTAAGTTGTCAAGTATATCTATACTTCTTGTTTTTGTTCTTGTATGCCACTGTTCAACTGTTCTTCCTGTATTTAAAATTACTGGAAATTTTGGACTAACTGGCTCAGCCATAGGGTGCCATTCTAAACATAAAAGATTTGCTTTTTTATCTTTTGTTCTAAAAGGTATATCTTTTGTATACAACCTTTTTGCACCTTTTGGAAATTGTTCATTACAAGGCCATTGGATTCCACCTAATTCTTCTATGAGTTCATAAGTCATACCACTATAATCGCAAAGTTGCCCTTTTGAAACTTTTTTCCATTCATTAAAAGCATCTAGAGGTCTACTCCAACCTTTAAACAACATCTCATTTACACCCTCAAAGTATTTTGAAAACTCTAAAACTATGTCTAAATCGCTTTTAGAATCTCCAAGTGGTTCAACTGCTTTGTTTGCTTTGTTACATCGTCGTTCAGAGTTTGTGTAAGTTCCCTCTTTTTCACCCCAAGTTCCAGCAGAAAAAACGACATCTGCTATTTGAGCTGTATCTCCCATAAAAGCATCTTGAACCACAAGTAGGTCAAGTTTTGCCAAAGTTTTTCTAAGTTTTTCTTGATTTACAAAACTCACAAGAGGGTTTGTAGCTACAATCCAAAGAGCTTTTATTTCTCCTCTTTCTATGGCATCTATAATCTCTGCATATTTATAGCCCCTTTGTGTTGGGACTATATCTTTTGGAACACCCACTATGTTTGCATAATCTTCTCTTGCTTTTTCATCTCCAAAGTTTCTATACCCTGGTAAAGATGAAGTAAAACCACTTTCTCTTGTTCCCATAGCATTACATTGCCCTGTTATAGAAAAAGGTCCAGCACCCTCACGACCAATATGTCCAGTTAAGAGATGTAAATTTATAATAGAACTAACAGTATCTGTTCCCATAAAAGATTGGTTTACACCCATAGTCCAAGCACTTAAAACTTTATCTTGAAGAGCAAATTCACGAGCTAGTTCATAAAGTGTTTTAACATCTATCCCAGTTATGTTTGCAACCTCTTGTGGAGGGTAATTTTGAAGATGTTTTTTAAGCTCTTTGTAACCGTTTGTATTGGCTTTTATATAACCTTCATCTTCCCAACCTTGTTCTATAATAATGTAAGCTAAACCATTAAAAAGTGCCAAATCTGTTCGTGGTTTTAAAGGTACATAAACATCTGCCATTTGTGAAGTTTTTGAAGCACGAGGGTCTATGACTATAACTTTTTTCTTTGGATTTTTATTTATATGAAGTGTTAAAATCGGATGGTTATCTGCGATATTTGCACCTATAAGAAGTATAGTGTCTGCTTTTTCAAAATCTTCATAACTACTAACAGCACCATCACTTCCCAACGATTGCTTATACCCCATAACAGCACTAGCCATACATAAAGTTGTATTTCCATCGAAGTTATTTGTGCCAAGTCCAAGTTGAATAAACTTACCAAGAGTATAAAATTCTTCTGTTAAAAGTTGCCCTGTGGAAATACATGCAACAGAATTTTTACCGTATGCTTTTTGTATCCTTTTAAACTCATCACTAACTTTTAAAAATGCTTCATGCCAAGAAGCTGGAGACAATTTTCCAGCTCTTTTTATGAGTGGAGTTTGAACCCTATGTGGAGAGTTTATCATCTGATGTTCACTTAAACCTTTGGGGCAAAGTGTCCCTTTGTTTACAAAGTGTTTTGGGTTACCTTTTGTATAAACTGCTTTGCCATCTTTTACACCTATGTAAAGTCCACAACCAACACCACAATATCCACATGTAGAAAAAACCCATTTGTCTGGCTTTCGCTCCTGAGCTATTTTTCCAAAAACCTCATCGGAAGATAGTTTAAATTTATCTTCTTTTATATCAAATCCTAAAAAATCTTTTATCTTTGTAAACATCTCTAACCCCTTTGTTTTCCAACAAAAAATCCACCTGCCATACTAAGTGGAACAACAGTTGTATAAAATAAAAATCTATCTGCCAACTCACTAGCAAAACTAACAATCAAAGCCAAACCTAACATAAATGTAGCAACACCCATAGATGCAACACTAGCAAAAACAAGTGCTAAAAGTGGTAAAAATACACCACCTAAAATAAGTGTTATAAACCTTACTTTTTTAAGATTTCCAAAATTTTCATTTAAAAGTCTTTTTGTTCTTTGAAGTTGGTATTCATTCTCTTTTGCATCTAATGTTCTTATATCTTCATAAGAGAAGAAAAGTTGTGCAACAGCTCCTAACATACCAAGAGTTGTAAGTGGTACAAATGCCTGTATTTGTTCATAAAATCCACTAACAACAGCCACTAAGAACATCCCAACATAAGCAACACCAAAAAACTTAAAGTTTGTTGTAATTCTATTCCAAGATGGACGAGCTTTTATACGGTAGATCATACTTTGAGCATAAATCCCATAAATACCACTTCCAAGAGCAACTAACTCTAAAAGTAATCTAAGAGAAGTATCTAAAAAGTAACTTCCAACAACACCAACCATCAAACCACTAAAAACAGCCAAAGCCAAAGCCTCACGAGACAACCACGAAGTTTTTATATTTTTCATAGCTGTCATTGCTAAGTACGGTCTTCCAAGGTGAAGTGCTGAGAGTGGTAAACCTATAAGAGTTGGGACTAAAACTAAAAGAGCCATTACCCAGTTTGGTGACTCAAACCCAAACATACTCATTACATCACCCATCACAAGTGCTAAAAAACCACCCAAAGAGATTTGAGTTAAAACAGTCATAAAAACAAGAGGAAGTTCAGAATGAGCAGGTTTTAGTATATGTTCATCTACCTCTTTCATATTTTCTGGAAGATTTTTTGGAAGTGTATATCTTGTTGTTGAGTTTGTTATACGAGCATCTGGTAAAAATGGCATATTTGCATTTTCATCTATATCTTTTGCTAACCATTCTTCTACATTTACGACTTCTATCTCTATTGCTCCTGCTGGACATGCTTGAACACATGCAGGAGATTGTCCCTCATCTAATCTTTCGTGACACATATGACATTTTGTAACAATGTTTCTCTCTTCATGAAAAACAGGTACACCATAAGGGCAGTTCCAAGTACAGTACTGACACCCTATACAAACATCATCATCGTGAACAACTATACCTGTTTTGTCTATCTTTATATATGAATTTGTAGGACACCCTTTTAAACACTCTGGGTCTATACAGTGGTTACAACTCATAGAGTTAAGAAGTTGAGTAAAAGCTGGAAACTCTCCACCTTCCATCTCTCCTACTCTTCTCCATTTTATATCTGCTGGATTGTTGTTTTGTTCATTACATGCGACCTCACAACATCTACAACCAACACATTTTACTGCATCAAAATGAAATCTATACTGTTCACCCTCTTTAAGTGGTGGAACATCTATGGAGTAGGAACCACACTGCATCCCTGTATCTGCTTTATGGTCTATAAAACTCTCTAATGGTGTTTGCATAACTAAAATCTCCGTTACAATTATTATAGAAATTATATCTATTTATTTATTGTTTTTTGATTTCAATATGCTTATTTTTTAACCATTTTTTAGATTTAGATTGTGTATATTTTTTATACAGTTTTTTTAGCTTTTAATGACAATTTTTTATTATAATTTTGGCACTAATTTATATAGGAGTTTTTTATATGGCAGGTTTTAAAGCACTTAAAGGACAAGGACACGCTCCAACTCTTTTTATGGCATTTTTATATTTTGATATGAGTTTTATGGTTTGGACAATGTTAGGTCCACTAAGTACAGAGATAGCAGAAGCACTAGCTTTAAATGGTTACATAATGACAGCTGGAGAAAAAGCTACTCTTCTTTCACTTCCTATTTTATCTGGTGCTATTTTAAGAATAGTTCTTGGTTTTGGTGTAGATAAGTTAGGAGCAAAAACAACAGCTCTTTTAGCTCAGAGTGTTGTTATAGCTTCACTTCTAACAGCTTTTATGCAAGGTGATAGCATAACTTATGACACACTTCTTATAGTTGCTTTGGGACTTGGTTTTGCAGGTGCTTCTTTTGCAGTTGCTCTTCCACAGGCTGGTCAATGGTACCCACCAAAACTTCAAGGTGTTGTTTTGGGGATCGCTGGGGCTGGTAACATCGGTGTTGTTGTAGACTTTTTGTTTGCTCCAAAAATAGCTGAACATTTTGGTTGGTACTCAGTTTTTGGTGTTGGTGCTGTTATGGCTATTATTGTTTTTATAGCTTATGCATTTTTAGCTAAAAATGCTCCAAAAGAGATTTATAAAGCTAACCCTAAAAAACTAAAAGATTATATAAAACTTTTAGGAGATAAAGACACTTGGTGGTTTAACCTTTTTTATGCAGTTAGTTTTGGTGGATTTGTTGGTTTTGCTGGATATATGAAAGTTTATCTTATGAACACTTACCAAGCAGATATGAGTGCTTTTGGTTTAGATATGTTTGATGAACACAATGTAAAAGTTATAGCTGGTTATTTTGGAGCTATTTGTATCTTTGCTGGTGCTGTACTTCGTCCTGTTGGTGGGAATGTAGCTGACAAACTAGGTGGTGTAAAAGCTCTTTACTTCTTTTACGGAATGGTAACTCTTTTAGTTTCTATAACAGCTATTGTTGAACTACCATTTTTCTTAGCTATATTTGTTTTGTTTTTAATTATGGCTAATCTTGGTATGGCAAATGGTGCAGTTTTTCAACTTGTTCCACAGAGATTTGGTAAAGATATAGGGATTATGACTGGGATTGTTGGTTGTGCTGGTGGTCTTGGTGGTACTGCTCTTATAAAAACACTTGGTTGGAGTAAAGGTGCATTCGATGGTTATACAGCAGGTTTTCTTATATTTGCTGGTGTAGTTGTTGTTGCGATTATGGGACTTAGTTTTGTAAAAACAAGATGGAGAACAACTTGGGGTGTACAAGCTGGTGGTAGAATCTAAAAAATGTCTTCAAATATAAAATACACAGGTTTCTCGTTAGCAAAAAGAAAAGAGCTAACGGGAGATGATTTTTACGATGTAAAAACTATAAGTGATTTAACTATTGCCATAGTTTGTGATGGAGTTGGTAGTGCAAGTGAAGGTGCTGAAGCTGCAAAACGAGTTACAAACTACCTCATAAACAACTTTAAAATCAGACCAAAAACTTGGAGTATAGAAAAATCTATAAAAACTTTTATAGAGTCTATAAACTCCATACTCTACAAAGAATCTCAACTAAACTATGACTCATCAGAACTTGTTACGACTATTGCTATGGTTGTTATTCAAGGAAATCGTTTATATGGTGTAAATGTTGGAGATAGTAGAGTTTATTTGTACCGTGAAAACAAATTAAACCAACTTTCAAATGACCATTCAATGGACGAAAAAGGGTATGAAAATGTTCTAACTCAAGCCATAGGTATAGATGAAAATGTTGAGCTTTACTACTTTGAAAACAGTATCCAAAAAGATGACAAAATACTCCTATGTAGTGATGGTCTTTACAATGTTTTAGATGATGAAATGCTAAGTAAAAACTTACCACTTGGAGCAACTCCACTTGTAAAAAAAGCATCTAAACTAGAAGATGACAATTTACCAGATGACACAACAGCAGTTATAGTTGAAATTCTAAAAGCAGACGAATACTCAACTCTTAGAAACCAAAACTTAGAGATTCCTCAAACTCTAAAAGAGGGTCAAGTCATAGATGGTTATAAACTTTTAAAACCTCTCATACAAAATCAAAGAACTTGGCTTGTCCATAAAAAAACAAAAGACTATGTTCTAAAATTTGCTCCTCTTGAAGCTGTAGATGATGAGAGTGTTTTAGATTTATTTGTAAAAGAAGCTTGGAATGCAAAAAGATTAAAAGCACCTTTCTTTCCAAAAGCAGTTATACCAAAAACAAGAACTCTAAGATACTATGTTATGCAACTTTTTAAAGGTGAAGATTTAAATGACTATCTCTCTCATAAACATATAAGTATAGATGACAGTATAGAATTAGCTTCTACCCTTTTAAAAATGTCCCAATATCTCTTAAAATATGACCTAGTACATGGAGATATAAAACCAAATAACATTATGATTTCAAAAGATGATGATGAAAATATAGAATTTAAAATCATTGATTTTGGAAGTATTACTGAAATTTTCTCGACAACCTCAACAGCTGGAACACCTAGCTTTTTAGCACCTGAAAGATTTTTAGGTGAATCCATAAGTGAAAGTACAGAAATTTTTGCCATAGGAGTTACTATATATTTATCTTTAACAGAAAAGTACCCTTATGGAGAGATAGAACCTTTTCAAAACCCAACTTTTAAAGAGGCAAAAGCACCAAGTTTTTACAACAAGAACATACCAAACTGGCTAGACAGCATCATACTTCGAGCTATTGCCATAGATACGAAACAAAGGTATTCTCACTACTCAGAGATGAAATATGAACTATCTCATCCAGAAAAAGTAAAACCATATTTTGTAAAAAATGCCCCCCTCATTGAAAAATCACCTTTGATTTTTTATAGAAGAGCCTTTACAATTATGACATTTGTAAATTTTGCACTTATCTATTTACTTTTAAAATAGTGTTAACGGCTTCTATAACTTCATCAGCAGTTATAGTTGTCATACACTCGTGATGTTTTAGTGGACATTCCCTTTTCATACACGGGCTACAGCTCATCTCGTGTCTTACTATCTTACTTTTTTTATTGCCCCATTGAGATGTTTCTTTGTCCCTTGTTGAGCCAAATATAGCCACAGTTGGAACTTGATAAGCTCCTGCTATGTGCATAGGACCACTGTCGTTTGTAACAAAAAGTGAACACCCCCCTATGTAGGCACAAAGCTCTTCAACTGTTGTTTTTCCAGCTAAGTTTTTGTAGTTTGTTACACCATCTTTTTGTAAAAAGCCCTCTATCTCGTTTGCCATCTCAACTTCATTTGGTCCACCAAAAATTATGATGTCAAACTTATGACTAAACTCTTTTGCCACTTTTGCAAACTTATCTGGATACCATCTTTTCGCACTTCCATAAGTTGCCCCACCATTTATACCAAGTGTTGGTTTATCAAATTTTTTTGGTGGTATGTAGAGTTTTAGAGATGGAATTTCATAACTATATTCTTGTAAATCTACCATTGCCAGTTGAGCATACTGTTTAACAAGATGTTGATTAGTAGAAATTTTTGGTGTATGCGACAACAAAAATCTTGAATGCCAAGACAAACGAGCTATACTTATAACACACCCTACAAACCTCAACAATAACGATGAATGTATCTGGTTTCTAAAAGTTATAGCCATATCGAATTCACCTAAATCTTTTGCCAGTTGGTAAGTAGCTAAAAACCTATTTTTTGCTTTTTTAGTTTCATCTACAACAGCTCTAACACATCTAGGATGATGTTTTAATGCTTCTATGCTAACATAACTACCCACAAAAGTAAACTCTACATCTCTATAATACTCAACTAAAAGCTCCAAAGCAGGAGTTGTCATAATGGCGTCGCCAAGCCAGTTTGGAAGGATTATAAGTATTTTCATTTTGCCCATCTATTTTGTTTTAAAAGTTGTGCTTCAACTGTATCTGCACCAAAAAGTAAATCTTCTAAATGTTTTGTTTTATTTTCTGGAGCTGAATTTTCCACAATATTTTTAAAATTATACTTCATATATCCATCTTTATTTATTATACCTATAAGATTTCCAGCAAAAAAGTAAACAAATCTTTCTGTTATATCTTTATCAAAAAGTGAGCTTCCCATAGTCGCTATATCTGCTTTCCAACCAAGCATATCTACTATGGTTGGGAAGATGTCATTATGGCAACCAAGAGTTTTTACCTCTTTTGGTTTAAAGATTTTTGGAGCATAGATTATGAGTGGAATTCTAAAATGCTCAATAGATGGTAAAGGTTTGTCATCTGGTCTGTATTTTCGAGCTATTGGGTTTAGTGCATCTCCACTACCGTGGTCAGCTGTAAATATAAATATAGTTCTATCAAACCACGGTTCATCTTTTACACTCTCCATAAACCTTTTTATAGAGTTATCTGTATATGAAATGGCATTTAAGTATCCATTATAGTTCTTTTTGTCATGTGGAAACTTTTCAAATTTAGCAGATGGCAAATGAAAATCTGAATGTGAACTATCTGTAAAAGTAAAAGCTAAAAATGGCTCTTTTAGAGTGTTGATTTTTTTATGATAAAAAGCAAACATATTATAGTCATAAGTTCCAGTTAGTGGTTTTCTACCCTTATCTACCTTTTCCACATTTGGCATATCTTCTGCACCAAAATACTGTTCAAATCCAGCGAGATGGCTAACAGCGTCTACTCTGTATGAACGACGATTCGATGCTTGCATAGCAAGAGTTGAGT
>Ga0256828_1001832_pt1 | contig 13103 bp, 12 predicted proteins | sample CV88metaG_FD_185993 | JGI IMG/M metagenome (GOLD analysis project Ga0256828, IMG submission 185993) | Hydrothermal vent microbial communities from East Pacific Rise, Pacific Ocean - CV88 | ecosystem: Environmental > Aquatic > Marine > Hydrothermal vents | place: Pacific Ocean: East Pacific Rise... | reverse complement strand
AGAGATGTTGACTTTGCAGCAGAATCTGCGAACTTCGCAAAACACAACATTTTAGCTCAATCTGGTTCATATGCTATGAGTCAAGCGAATGCTGTGCAACAAAATGTTCTTAGACTTTTACAGTAGTCTTTGACATTAAACTATCAGGAATCTTTCCTGATAGTATTACTTTTTCTCTTCTATCTCTTTGAGATAATCACCTAAATATTTTTTATAATAAGAAACAATTTTTTTGAGTTGTGATATAACAATTTTGTTGAGCACTTTGATATGATGTTTCTCATTTTTGAGTCCCTTTGTATTGATAATATCAAAGATAAACCCAGATACATATTGAAGATACATAGAGATAACACTATTCATATCTTCTGCATCTTCATCAAACTCTTCTCCCAATATATCTATGAATGTTCCTAAAAGATGATAATGAAATTTATCCATAGTGCTATATTTATTTTTTGAATATTCAGTAAGTATTGTGTCAATTTTATTGATATATGTTAGTTTTGTTTTAATTGAATTTATATCTTCATCATTGAGTTTATTTTGAGAATGTACTTTGTATGTTTGATATAAAGAGTGAAAGAGTTTACTATGGTCGAGTTCTTGTAATTTATCTACAAGTATGGTTTCTATCTTTGTGGGGATGGTATCGTCTATATATGCACCATCTGAGAGGTTGTAAACATCCACTCCATCCTCTTTAAAATGTTTTGTGAAGAGATTACATTGATCTTTGAAGCCATTAAAAAGGATATTTGTAATCACTTTTTCTTGAAAATTTCCTTTTGTATGTATAACCGATTTTGTATAGGAAATCTCATCTTCAACATCGTACTCTGTTTTTTCTTTATTGAGCTCTTTAACATATTGATGGGAGCTGGAGTGTGTTGCTCCTGTTTCTTGATCAAGTGCAAAATCCAGTCCTAAAAGGTAGATATTTTGTGCACCAAGTTTAAGCATAAGACCATATGTTAGAGCCCCAATATTTGAAGAAGCTAAACCATCAAAGCCGCGTTTGAAAGTAGAAGTTCCCTGAAAAAGAAAAACATTTTCTTTTTTAAAGTATTGCAAAAACTCTGGTGTTGTAAATGTTGAAAACATCGCAATAGTCTCATCAAAAAAGCTCATATCTTTTATCTTTTCAAGGTGTGGCAGTGCATCGTTAAAGCCATGAACATTGGTGATAATAGCAGGTTTGATATTATGCTCTTCCAACAAAGAGAGCATAGCAGTAACTCCAACAATAATAAATCTGTGCTGATTCTTTTTAAGCCACTCTATATTGTTATGTAACGATGGACCTGCACCAAGGATAAGCAGAGGTTTTGTATTGAGGTATTCATTGTTGAGTTTTTGAGAGATATTTAAGATATTATAATTATCTTTGATATGATCAAGTGAGCGTAAAAGGCTGTTGGTAAGGGCAGAATAATTAAAAGTAAGGTATGTTTGACCAAGTATGATTTTTTGGAACTCTTTAATAGTAGACTCATCATGACTTAAGAGATGAAAAAACTTAAGATACTGATTGTAGATAAACATCTCATGTAAAAATTTCTCAACTGATACTCTAAATTCGTATTCCTCTTCAAAAATAGAAAAGAAAAGTTTTGCACCATTGTTTGTAAGTTCCTTGTAATTTGTAACAAAGAGAGAAAGTCTAAAAAGTTCTAGATCGTTTTCTACTATAAAATAAACATGGGATTTGATCTTTTCATGTATGGATTGAAGGTGAAGTCCTAAACCTGTACCAAAAAAAATAAATTTGTAGATACGAACCATTTCACTTTGAATATCTTGAGAAAAATGGTTTGCATAGTTTATGATTTTTGCAGAAGCAGAGTATGGTGTTGCAGGAATTGAAGCTTTTTCATAAGAATCAAGGTCTTCATCTTTAATATAGACATTGTAGAAGGTTTCAAAAAGGTTGCCATTTTTTTTATAGTCTATACTTTTTGCAGCAAGATTTGCATGTTCAATACTGCTAGAGCCATATAAGAAACTATTGTGTTGCAGGTCAAGAACATCAAAATATCCATCTTTATACTCTAGAGAGTATTTTTCTTGATAATAATTTTGCTCTATGGCATGTTCCAAGGCCTGAATCTTTTTATATAGATCAGGCTCAAATGCTTGAAAGTAAAGTAAGTTTTCATTGTATGTATTGATTGCTTTTGTTTGGATGTCTGCTGTTTGCATCTGAGTCCTCTATGATGAAGTATAGCTGTGAAAAGCATTTTTCATACCTTTTGGAATAGTCTTGGCTTAGAAAGTTACAGAAGTCGATAAAATTGTCGATTTAAACTATAATTACAATAAAAGTATTACTTATGAAAAATATAGAAAAGATAAAGCTCAAGCCCTCATCTACTATTAAAGAAGCTATGGTAGCCATAGATAGTGGTGCTATGAAGATAGCTGTTGTTGTGGATGATGCTATGCATCTTGTTGGTGTTCTTACAGATGGTGACATCCGTCGCGGTTTATTGGAGGGGATGGATCTCAACTCTTCAATAGAATTAATAATGCAAATAAATCCTATGGTTTGTAGTGTAAATGATACCAAAGAGGATATTTTAAGTAAAACATTGGGGAAGAAAATTTACCATCTTCCTATATTGGATAAAGACAAGAGAGTTATAGGGATAGAAGATATAGATTCCTTACTCAAAGTTAAAGAGAGAAGTAATAGAGTTGTGCTTATGGTTGGTGGTCTAGGCTCGCGTTTAAGACCATTAACAAACAAGATACCCAAACCGATGATAAAAGTAGGCAATCGCCCTATCTTGGAAACTATTATCAAAAACTTTAAACGCTACGGTTTTGTTCATATTATTTTAAGTGTTAATTACAAGGCAGATATTGTTAAAGAGTATTTTGGAGATGGATCTGCATTTGGCGTTCATATAGAATATATCCATGAGAGTAAGAGAATGGGAACAGCAGGTGCTCTTTCTTTGATGAAGAAAAAACTGCATGAACCATTTTTTGTAATGAATGGAGATCTTTTAACAAATGTAAATTTTGAACATTTTTTAAACTTTCATTTAGAACAAGAGAGTATTGCAACAATGGCAGTACGTGAATATGAGTACCAGATACCTTTTGGTGTTGTAAATCAAGAAAATGGAGAGATAACTTCAATAGTAGAAAAACCAAAGCAATACTATTATGTGAATGCAGGTATATATATATTGCATCCTGATGTTTTAAAGTTGATACCTGAGGAGCAATTTTATGATATGCCTACTCTTTTTGCTGATTTATTAAAGATGAATCGTAAACCTATATCTTTTCCTGTCCATGAGTACTGGCTCGATATTGGGCAGGTGAAACAGTTAGAACAGGCTCGTGATGAGTACTTTAGTGTTTTTGAGGAGTAAGAGATCAAAAAGATGAAAAAAAAGCTTAATTTTGATGTTTGTACTTTTTGTAACCATAAGTGCAGCTTCTGCTCTAACTCTGATGAGAGAACTATTAAGTACCAAACAAGTGTTGATGAGTTTAAAAAAGTGATGTCCAATGTTTTACAGTATGTTGAGTGTGACGAGTTGGGACTCTCTGCCAAGGGTGAGGTACTTGTCAACAATGATTTTACCAAGATAGTTCGCTCGTGTAAAGAGGATTTTCACATACCCTACCTCTACATCAGCTCCAATGGGGCACTTTTGAGTAATAAAAAAGCGATAGAGATTATAGAAGCGGGAATGGACAGTATAAAGTTCTCTATAAACGCCGTAACACGAGAGAGTTATAAAGAGGTACATAAGGTAGATGATTTTGAGAAAGTTATAGCAAACTATAAAAATCTCATCCGTCTTAAATGCGAGCAGTATCCAAAACTCAAAATCTTTCTCTCTTCGGTTATAGATATGAGTAAAGAGGAGTTGGAGAGTAGTTTTAAAGCACTTTTAGGGGAGGAGGATTATGCCCTCATAGATGGCGTTTCTCTCTATGCTTTAACCTATACACCAAAATTTAATGTAGCTTCAGATGCGAAGGTAACAAAAAAATGCTCCATCCCTTTTAATGAGCTCTACATCAACTCCGATGGAACACTAGGGCTTTGCTGTAAAGATTACTTTGATGAGGTCAATTTTGGCTCCCTTTTAGAGCATGATTTTATGGATGTTTACAACTCCGATGCCTTTAAAGAGGTAAGAGAGATGCACAAAAAGAGTGAGTTTCCAGATGGGCATCTGTGTAAAAACTGTCTCCTTTATGATGGTGGTATGTAGATGATTCAAAAGAAAAAAATCTTAGCTATCATCCCTGCTCGTGGTGGGAGTAAACGTCTCCCTCGTAAAAACATCTTAGATTTGGCAGGAAAGCCTCTTATATCTTGGAGTATAGATGCTGCAAAGAATTCTCGCTACATAGACAGAGTGATACTCAGTAGTGATGATGCAGAGATTATACAAGTTGCACAGGAGTGTGGATGCGATGTCCCCTTTACTCGCCCAAAAGAGTTAGCAGAGGATGCCACTCGCTCCATCGATGTTGTCACGCATGCTCTTAAGAGTTTAGAAGAGGTGTACGACTATGTCATTCTGCTTCAGCCCACCTCTCCACTTAGAACAAGCGAAGATATAGACGCTGCTATAGAGTTATGTTTAGAAAAAGAGGCAACTTCAGTTATTGGTGTTTGTGAGATGGAACACTCACCACTCTGGAGTAACACTTTAGATGAGAGTATGAGTATGGATAACTTCCTAGATGAGAAGTACAACAACTCCCGCTCGCAAGATCTTCCAACATATTATCGCATCAATGGAGCTTTTTATATGAGTAAAGTGGAATCAGTTCTCAAAGAGGAAACCTTTTTTGTACAAAAAAATATCTATGCAAGCCTAATGTCCCAAGAGCATTCGGTCGATATAGACACGAAGTTAGATTTCATAGTAGCCAAAGCAATTTTAAAAGAGAGAAAAAAATAATGTCAGCACACCATATAGAAGAGAAAAAAGAGAAAGTAAATTATAATGCCAATGAGATAGTCTTCTCTAAAGATTGGGAGAAGTATAGAGGTGAAGAGTACTGGGAGTACAGAAGAAACTGGACAAAATACCCAAATGAGAAGATAGTACCAGACTTTCCACTCAATGTAGATATTGAGACAACAGATTTGTGTAACTTAAAGTGTCCAATGTGTGCACGTACCATTAAAGATGCCGATAAAGAGCACCATTTAGTCAAAAGCCGCTATATTGACAAAGAGGCATATATGGACATTATTGACCAGTCTGTTGCTCATGGTGTCAAAGCTATCAAGTTGCAGTATCTTGGTGAGCCTCTGATGCACAAAGATGTTGTTTTTCAAGTGGAGTATGCAAAGAAAAAGGGGATCATCGATGTGATGTTTAACACAAATGCAGTCCTTTTAACACCAGAACTTGGAGCACAACTTCTTGAAGCTGGGATAGATAAAGTCTTTATCTCCTTTGATGCGGTCAACCCTAAACTCTATATGCAACAACGTGTTGGCACAACGATGGGAAAAGTGATAGATAATATCTATGCTTTTATAGAGCAACGTAACAAGTTCTACCCACAAACACACATACGCCTCTCTATGGTAATGTATGATGATCCTATCTGGAAACGCCAGTTTGAAGCGATGAAAGTGATGTGGGATGGTTTAGTAGACTCTCTGGGCTATGGTGTTTTTAATGAACGCCACCCAGATAAAAAACATGAGTATGAGCCAGTAGAGGGCTTTGCCTGTGAGCAACTTTTTCAACGTATGTTTTTAAAATGTAATGGGAATGTTACTGTATGTTGTGTGGATGATGAGGATGAGTATATTGTAGGCAACTGGAAAGAGGAGCGTCTCATAGACATCTGGAACTCTCCTAAGTACAAAGCGATTCGTGATGCACATAAAAATGGGGAGTATTACAAAATCCCAATGTGTCGTAAATGTTTCTTACCACCACTCTACAAAGAGACTTTCTGTAAAGATGGAAACTGTCCAACATAAGCTCTCTTAGAGGTCTTGAAACTTTTTGACTCTTAATGCTTCAAGTGGAGTGTTTTTGAGGTGCTCTTTTATTTGAAAGCTGCAGTTTTTCCCCTCAAAGGGGCTTTTCATTGTTGCAAGCTCCTTTCTAAATCTTTTTTCACAAGCTTTTTGTATACTCTCTACAATCGCTTCTGACTCAAGAGCGGTGTTTAAGATACTCTTTGCCATAACTCTTCCCTTTTGTCTCTCCCCTATGTTGATGGTAGGGATGTGAAAACTTGGTACCTCTAAAATACCACTAGAGCTATTGCCTATGACGGCATCTACATAGCTTAGAGCACTAAAGTAGCGGAGTTGCCCAAGAGAGCTAAAAGCAATGCTGTTAGAGTGCTTCTTGACAAACTCATCTATCATCGTATTTATCACCTTCCCTCCTGCATCGGCATTGGCTTTAGTAAAAATAAGTCCACATTCACAAAATTGCTCTAAGGCATCTAAGAGAATTTGCATCTGTTCTTGTGCACTCAAAGGGGAGAGTGTCTCAGGATGGTAGGTAATGAGAAGATTGCACTTTTTGAGAGAAAAATCTATGGAGCTCTCAAACTCTTTTCTGCTAAGAAGTTGTAAGTTTTGTATGTTCTCTACACCTAAAGATCCTACATTGTAGACTCTTTGTGGCTCCTCTCCTAACTGGAGAACTCTTTTTTTATAGATTTCAGCTGCACAAAAATGGAGATGTGAGAGTTTGGTAATGGCATGACGAATGGAGTCATCCATTGCACCTTCGGTTACCTCTCCCCCATGAATGTGTGCTAAAGGGATTTGAAGAAGTGTTGCGGTACTTGCAACACTTAACATCTCATAGCGATCTCCAAGAATAACCACAATATCAGGTGAGAGTGTTGAAAGTGCCTCTGTTAAACTCATCTGTAGTTTTGCCATAGCAAGGGAGTTGGCTCTGTTACTATTCTCCTCTAAATTCATCTTTATTTTGAGGTCTATTACAAAATCTTTCTCTATCTCTTTATAGGTAAGCCCAAAATCTTCCTCTAAATGCGTTCCTGTAACAAGGAGTTGCAACTCTAAGTCTGCATCAGATTTTATCTGTTGCAAGAGAGGTTTTAAAAGACCATATTCAGCCCGTGTAGCTGTGATGAGTGCTATTTTTCTCATACTATCTTCTCTTGTAATGGCTCATCTGTTGTGTATGCTTTTTTTGCAACAGTTCCTAAAACTTTATCCCACTTCATAGGATTGAGTCCACCTGCTGGTCTTTTGACATTGAGGTTTTCTTGTGTAAAAATCTCCCCTTTTTGTATACTTTTTGCAGCCACAATAGACTTTCTTGCAATGGGAATATTTGGTGTTTCACTAGGGGAGGGCTTTTTCTCAAAACTCCCAAGAGCTTTTTCGATGTTACGGATGGCTCTTATCATTGCTTTGAGCTCTTCTGGCTCAAGCGAAGCTTTGTGGTCAGGACCTTCCATCTCACGTGAGAGGGTAAAGTGCTTCTCAATACAGCTCGCACCCATAGCAACAGCAGCAGTTGGTACCTCTATACCAAGAGTGTGGTCACTATAACCTACATCAACATCAAACTCTTTTTGCAAAGTGAGCATGGCGTTTAAGTTGACATCTTCCATAGGTGTTGGGTACATGGTGTTTGCATGAAGTATGGTAATGTTCTCTTTTTGTGTCCCATTGTGCACCAACACCTCAAACGCATCTTTTACCTCTTGCATAGTAGCCATCCCTGTAGAGAGAACTACTTTTTTGTTGAGTTTTGCAATGGCTCGAAGGTAGGGAAGGTTGGTTATCTCTCCGCTGGGTATTTTAAAAATCTTTAAACCCAACTCATCTAAAAGTTGTATACTCTCTAAATCAAAAGGGGTAGAGAGAAACATAATGTTTTTAGTATGACAATACTCTATGAGTTCTTTGTGTGTTGCCATATCGAGTTCAAGTTTTTTCAGCATCTCAAATTGAGACTCTGAAGCCTCTGTTGTCTCTTTTTGATAACTTGCTTTTTGTGCTGACCTGCTCACAAGAGTCTCCGCCTTAAAGGTTTGGAACTTGACAGCATCTGCTCCTGCATCACTCGCTACATCGATGAGCTTTTTGGCAAGTTCTATACTTCCGTTATGGTTAACTCCTGCTTCTGCGATGATGAAAACACTCATTTGACAAGACTCCCCGCTTTTATAAACCCTTCTACTGTAGCGGACTCTTTAGTTGTAGCACCACTCCCTACAAAACTGTGCTCTTTTACAAGTGTAGCACCGTTAATGGTGGCGTTTGTACTGATGTGTACATGGTTTTGAATGATGGCATCATGTTCAACAAGTGCTTTTGAGTTGATGATGCAGTTTTTACCTACCTGTGCATGGGCATTGATGAGAGCGTGGTGCAGTACAACTGTTCCCTCTTGAACTTTTGCATGTTTGGAGACATAGGCAAGAGGGGAGATGATGGTTGGAAGTGTAAAATCTAACTCTTTGAGTTTTTTATAAAGTTTTAGTCGAATGGCATTTGATTGTATGTGACCTACGGTGATGATGGCATAGCTGTAGTTTTTACGTAGCTCTGCTAAATCATCATCGGTGCCTATTAGAGGATAACCCAAAACCTCTTTTGATTCACCAGGGTATTTCTCAACAATCCCAACAATATTAAATTTCCCTTCCGTCTCTATGGTATCTATAACACTTTTACAGTGTCCGCCACCACCTATGAGTAAAATATCTTTCATTTTTATAACCTTACACTACTTGGGATATTGATGAGGCTACTCGCTAAATAAGAGGAGTTTGTAAGAGCATCTGTTTGACACTCTTTATAAATCTCTAATTGATTTAACAGTTTCCACACAGGACGCGACATAATGCCATTTTCATTGAGAGATTTTAAGTATGCATCTCTATTTTTAACTTTTATTGCATTGAGCCAGTAGTTGCTTTTTGCATTAGCTGGTTCTTTGATGAAGTCTATATCGTCCATAGTCTCAAAAAACTTTGAATACTCTTCAGCCAGAACTCTTTTATCAGTTAAAAAAATTTTTATATTTTCAAGTTGTGCAACAAGAAGTGCAGCATTAAGATTTGGCATGCGGTAGTTGTAGCCTATCTCATCATGTTCATACTCCCATTTGTGAGGAACTTTTGCTGTGGTTGTAAGATGCTTTGCTCTTTGTGCTAATGTTTCATCATCAGTGATGATAACACCACCCCCACCACTGGTAATGATTTTGTTACCATTAAAACTAAAAACACCAAGTTTGCCAAAAGTTCCTGTATGTTGCTCTTTATAAAAACTTCCTAAAGATTCTGCACTATCTTCAACAAGAGTAATATGCCACTCCTTACAGATAGTTGCTATCTCCTCTATGCGACAAGGGTGTCCAAAGGTGTGCATAGGAACACAGGCCTTGATCACTCTGTTTGTTGTTTTGTTGATACATCTGCTTAGTTTTATCTCACAATTTTGTTCTAAAAAAGTTCTTAGTGCATCTGGGGATAGCCCCATTGTCTCTCTATCTACATCCAAAAATATAGGTTTTGCACCTGTATAGCTAATGGCGTTTGGGGTTGCGACAAAAGAGAGTGCCTGTGTTATAACTTCATCATCTTTGAGTACATTAGCCAGAAGTAGGGAGATATGGAGTGCTGAGGTGCCATTGACAGTTGCGATGGCATATCTGCTTCCTACATATGCAGCAAACTCTTTCTCAAATCTATCTACAAAGACTCCAACACTGGAAACAAAACTAGAGTCTATACACTCGTTAAGGTACTTTTTTTCATTACCGATAAAACGAGGCTCATGTAAAGCGATAAAATCTTTTGTGTTGTAGAGTTTTTGAATGAAATTTATTACTTGTTTATATTTGTGCATTACATTTTTCCATCAAGATACTTTTTCTTGTCTTCATACTCAAAGTTAGGAATAAGTTTAAAAAACTCCTCAACTATATCCTCTTTATTCCATTGGAGTCTCTGTTTAAACTCTTGTATAGTTTTTGTAAAAAGATTGAGTTTCACATCATCATAGAGAGGGTCATTTTTGATAATGCCGATATTTTGAAATTTTTGCATATCAAGCTCCTCTTCATTTGTGTAAAACTCCTCAAAATCTTTTTCACCCGTAGTGTCACTCGATGTAAAGAGGCAGGGGTATTTTCCCTCTTGTGGGAGTGTATGTACAAGCTCTCTGGCTTCCTCTTCACTCTTGCAAAGGTAGGGCTCATACCCCAGTTCTTTGAGGTACTTTACAGCTATCTCCGCAAAAGAGATGAGATGCAGGGAGTCATCTAGTTTTGGGAAGAAGATGTCACGGTTGGCTCCAAATATACAAGACATAAGGCAAAGCTCTCCACTCTCTTGTGGTGTGACAAAGTAGCGTTTGACATCGTTTGGTGCGACTATGGGTTGGTGTTTCTCTATGCGTTTGTTAAAACCATGAAGGAGTGAGCCATCACTAAACGCCACATTGGCAAAACGGGCAGTAGAGATTTTTATGTATTTGCTGCGACGCAGCAAATACATCTCCATGATGCGCTTGCTTGCTCCCATCATATTGACAGGGTTTGCTGCTTTATCAGTAGAGACACAGAAGTATTTTTTTGTTCTTTTAGATATGGCTTGTGCTATGGTTTTGTCGGTGTTGAAGATGTTAACATCAATCATGCGCATTAGAGTAAAGGGGTCTTTTTCACTCCGTACATGCTTCAGTGCTGAGAGATTTAAAACATAGTCATACTTTCCATCTTGAGCAATAAAAGCATCATACTCAACACTCCCAATATCAAGAGCAAATGTAGAAAAATCTCCCTCTATGTAACCAAAAGAGCTTCGGATGTCACGTACGAGTTCTACCATGTTGTTCTCACTAATATCTACAACATGAAGTTTTTTAGGATGGCGTTTAAAGATCTCTTTGACAACTGCCTGACCAATGCTTCCAGCACCACCAATAACTAAAAAAGAAGAATTTTTTACTATAGAAGAAAGTTCTTCGGCATAAGTTTGTATATCTAAAGAGAAAAGTTCTTTGTCTCTACCAATTAATTTGAGTATATTCATGTACTAATAGTAGCAAATAAAGTGCCATTAAACTATTAAACTATTTAAAAAAATGGTCGATAGTAATGCTAAGAGAATAAAATATAATAATGAAAGATTATTTACAAAAGGATTTGTTATGGCTATATCTTCAGTAGGTGTTGGGTCAGGAATTTTAACTCAAGATGTATTAGATCAACTTAGAAAAGCAGATGAAGCAGCTCAGATAACACCTATAGATTTAAGTATCGCAAGTGAAAAAGATAAAAAGTCATCATTTGATGTTTTAGATGCAACAATGAAAAATTTAATTGACAGTATTGATGAAATTAAAAATCAAGCACTTTTTGATGAAAGAAAAACAACAATAACAGGAACATCTGTAGATGTTACAGCTTCAGCAAATAGTGATTTACAAGATTTCACTCTTAATGTTACACAACTTGCTACAAAACAGATAGAAGAATCAGGCTCTTTTGCTGCCAAAACAGATACTATAGCTTCTTCAGCAGGAAGTGTTAATCTTAATATAGATGGGCAGGATTTTACAATTAATTATGATGCTACAACAACATTAGAAGATTTTAAAAAGTCTATTAATGATGTAGCAGGTACCAAAGTGGATGCTACCATTGTACAGATTGCAAATGGTGATTTTAGATTGTTTGTGAGTTCTGTTGATACAGGAACAACTCAAGATATTACTATCACAGACAATGATGGTAATTTAAATGATACAAAATTAACTTCAGATTTTACAGCTATCCAAACAGGAGTAGATGCAAATTTTGAGTTTAATGGACAAGCAATTACAAGAACTTCAAATGATATTTCTGATCTTATTACTGGGTATGATGTCACATTAAAAGAGCTAGGAAGCTCAAGTGTAAAAGTAGAACAGAACCGTGAAAATATAATGGAAAAAATCGATAGTTTTGTTTCAAAATATAATGCTGCTGTAACAGAGTTAGGAAAACTAACAAAATCAAGTACTGATAGTGATGTAAGAGGAATATTCTCGAGTGAAAGTACTGTAAAAGGGCTTAAAAGCACTATTGACGATCTTCTTAGTAATGTTGGTGGTGGTGTTGGTTCCCTTATTGATTATGGTTTTGATATTGCCAAAGATGGACAAATGAGTATCGATAAAGATGTACTTAATCAAAAACTTGATGATTCCTCATCTAATGTAGAGGCTTTTTTCTCTGGGGGAACATATACTGATGCAAATGGAACGGTTGAATTGACAGGTGCATTTACTGAAATGTCAAGTATAGTGGGTGGATATACCGATTACAATGCGACATTAGATCAATTTAAAACTTCTATTTCAGATAACATAACAAGCTTGGAAGAAAGAAAAACAGCTGCTACAGAGCGATTAGATAATAGATATGATATTCTAAAAAAACAGTTTATTTCATATGATTTAATGATTAGTAGACTGAATTCAGCTTCATCAATGTTTACACAGTTGGCTAATGCTCAGACCAATTCAAATAATTAGTGAATTATTCACTTATTTACTAAATATTTATGGCTCTATGCCGATCTATTTTGTATGAAAATAGATAAAGAAGAGAATCAAAAAGGATTTAAAATGTATGGGAATACTGCATGTAATATTTATAATCAAAACAACATTGGGATTGAGTCTCCTGCAAAACTGATTGCTATGCTTTATGAGGGTGTATTACGTTTTAATGCACAAGCTAAAAAAGCGATAAAAGATAGAGATATTGAAAAAAGAGTGTATTGGGTCAATAGATCTGTAGCAATTATAACAGAGCTTATATCTGTGCTTGATATGTCTAAAGGTGATATATCTGAATATTTAGAGGGTCTGTATAATTATGAAATTACTCTTTTAACAGAAGCTGGTTTAAGAAATGATGAGAAAAAGCTTGATGAATGTTCTCATGTCTTTAAAGAGCTTCTAGCTGCTTGGAGAGAGACAACGGATGTGGCTTAATCAGCTTAAAATTGCTCTTATTGAGAAGAATGTAGAAAATATAAATAAACTTTTAGACAATCTTCCTCATCTTGAAAAAGCTCAAGAGATTGAAGAGGCTCTTTACCTC
>Ga0256828_1001831_pt1 | contig 13106 bp, 12 predicted proteins | sample CV88metaG_FD_185993 | JGI IMG/M metagenome (GOLD analysis project Ga0256828, IMG submission 185993) | Hydrothermal vent microbial communities from East Pacific Rise, Pacific Ocean - CV88 | ecosystem: Environmental > Aquatic > Marine > Hydrothermal vents | place: Pacific Ocean: East Pacific Rise... | reverse complement strand
AAGCATCCATTAATGGTTTTTTATCTGGATTGCATTTTATTTTATGAGGCATATCTACCTCATCAAAAACTTTTAACTTACTAAGAGATGCTACAGTTGAACTTCTAAAATTTTTACCTTTGTTTAGATAAATGTTAAAGCCATTTTCCCATAAAGCAACCCTAGTAGCAAAAGATATAGAGTATGTTGTCAAAACTCCGTCTTCTTTTATAGCTTTTGAAATATCTCTAAAATACTCCAAAGTCCATAAAACAGGATTTACACTAGGTGAAAAAGCATCTTGATACACTATGTCAAAAAAGTTTTCAAATTTTTTCACATACTCCCTTGCATCACCTAAAAAAACTTCTATTTCAAAATTTTCATCTTTATAAAATCCATCTTTACTTAAAGAATTAACAATCTGCCTAAACTCTTGAAACTCATCTGGATAGTTAAAATCCACTAGCGATCTAACCAGAGGCTCATCTAGCTCAGGAGAATAAATTTTTAGTTTACATGTAAGATTGTTTTGCTTGTAAAAAAGAAGAGTAGCTAGGGTATTAAAACCCAAACCAAAACATATATCTAAGATGACAACCTCTTTTTTATGTTGCATCTTAGAAAATGCAGGGTAGATATGCTTGTAAAATGTTTCATTTAAAGCACCATCTTTTGTAGAATGATAATGTTCATTGTACTCTTTTGAAAATGCAGTAAAACTACCATCTTCGCTTAAAACAGCACTATGAAGTTTATCTCCAAACTTATTCATTAGTCTATTTCAGCTACTAAATCTTTTTCATTTGTTACAAATTTTACATTTTTTACTATTTTGTTATCTAATGAAATAATCATCACAGCATCTTTATGTTTTTCATTTCTAAACATTTTTGCATTTGCTTTTTCTTTGATTAGTAAAATTTGGTAATCACTTTTCTTCATATCTGGAATAGCAAACATCTTCGCTATAATAGAAGGCATACCACTTATATCTGCTATAAAAAGTGTATCTCTACTTTCAAGATAATTTTTAGGTTGTTTTTTAAGATACTCTCTTACTAAATGCCCCGTTGGTTTTGTAAAAACAAAAATAATCTTTTTTACTTTATTATCTAACTTTACATCTTCACCAAACTGGTTCTTAAAACTAAAATCTGCCAACTCTTTTCCAACAGTAACACCAGAACTAAGAGTTCCACTATCTACTGTAACTTTTGGTTTATTTTCAACCTCTTTACTACCAGAACAACCACTCACAAAAAAACCTACTGCCAACAACATAACTAAAACTAATGTCTTTTTCATTTTTACCTCATTTTTCCGAATTGAAAATGATTATACTTCTTTTTAGTAAATTGAAAATTAACTTTTGGTTACCATAAAAAATGATATAATCTTTCACAATCAAAATTAAAAAGAAGATTATGCAAAAATTTATAAATTTTATTTACTACAATGTCATAGTTTATGTAATCTACTACATTATAGACCATATATTTACTTTTCTAAACTTCTATAGCTCTTCTAAACTAGGAACAGACCTTACAGTAATGCCAACTGATTCTGACATCATTTTCATAGTTATAAACATAACTATATCTTCGATACTAGGCTTATTTATTTTAAAAAAAATCAATGAATAATTTATGTTTATGATATAATTCATCTGTGATACAAATCATAGTTCTTATATGCTTATGTGAGTTTGACGGAGTGTCTTTAAGTGGGGTTAACATCAGGGTAACTCACAAAAAGGAGCTACTTGATGTATTTAGTACTTGTATTAGTTGTAGTTATGGTATTAGCAGTACCACTACATTAGGAAGAATAGAGGGTCTCCCTCTCTTCCACTAATGCAATTGTATCACAAATTCAATTTAATTTCTACCTCATCATTTAGCAAATAAACCACATATCCTTTTGTAGGTTTACCAGTTATAGTTTTTATAGCATTGACATAAGAAGCTACTTGTTTTTTATGATGCTTTTCATATTTTTTAGAACTTTTATAATCTATAACTATAAAACCTTCATCATTTTCTACAAGTAAATCTATATAAAAAAGATTATTTCTATATTTTATTGCTTGTTCTTTGTAACATTTAGCATCTACCAAAGATAAAAAATTATTATCTTTTACTAGATTTGTAACTCTTTTTGTTATCTCATCTATCTCATTATCTTCTAGGTTATAACCAAACTTATTGACAGTTAAACATTTTGCTTCAAAAATACTACTCTCATCAAACTTGTCTAACATCTCCAACATATAGTGCATTGCAAGTCCGAAATTTATAGCTTTTAAATCTTCTTGTTTTTCATCTTCCACATTTAGTATATTTGTTTGTGTTCCATAGTAAAGTGATTTATAGTTAAGAGTAGTATAGTTTTTTTTCTCTTGTTTATACTTTTTACACTCTAAAGTTCCATACTTTATAACTTCTAATTCTATCTTTTCAAACAAAGAACTCTTTGACTTTTGAACTATAAAAAGGTTTCTTTTTGCTCTTGTAAAAGCTACATAAAGTGCATTTAAACTATCTTCACTAGCTAGAACATCCTCTTTTTGTAAAGCTGTTGCATAAACATCATCAAAACCTGCACGATTGGAAACTCTTAAAAACATATCTTTTAAAACTATTTCATCATACTCATAAATAATCGGTGCTGACCCTTTTTTAGCTATAGACAATCTATCTGCAACTATAATATGTTCATACTCCAAACCTTTAGATTTATGAATAGTCAAAACTTTCACCCCAAAAATATCGGAAGATGCACTAGTTGTCGATAACCTCTCATACTCAAATAAGAATGCTTCTATATCTTTATAGTTAGAGATTGCATCCATAAACCTTACAAGGTGAAAATGTCCATCAAAAAGCTTATATTTTTTAACAACATCTCTTACAATATCTCTTAAAGATATGTTATCTAAATCTACATGTAGTATAGATTGTGTTTCTTTACCTATGAGTGAGAAAAAGTTTTCTTTGTAAATATCCTCTTTAAAATAAAGGTATTTTAAGTACTCTATAACAGCTTTTACACTTTGTTGCTCTATAAGTTTTGTTGTTGTTTCTGTTACAACAGGGATACCCTCTTTCTCTATCTCTGTTTTAAAAAGCTCCCCATCTTTGTTTGTTGCACATAAAATAGCTATCTCATTTGGATTTGCCCCAAGTTGTAGCAACTCTTTTAACTTGTAAATAACACTAACTACAACATCATCACTTTTTAAAACCTCTACATAACCACCATCTTCACCATCTCTTGTATGTTGAGGAGTATAATTTTTTATCTTATCTTTAAATGTAGTATTTACAAACTCAACAACATTTTTTTGTGAACGATAGTTTGTTGTTAGCTTTTGAATTTTTGTATTGTGGATTTTTGCCACCTCACCAAATAAAGCACTAACACCACCTCGAAAACGGTAAATAGACTGTTTTACATCCCCAACAAAGAAAAAACTACCATCATCAAACACACCACTTCCAGACAAAGCTTCATCTATAAGTGGCTTTAAAATTTTATACTGAATTATACTTGTATCTTGAAATTCATCTAACAATATATGTTCTATGTGAGCATCTAACCTAAAATATATAAATTCACTATCATCTAGTGAATGAAGTATCTCATAAACAAGTGCTGTAACATCAAAAAAACTAAGCTCACCATCATCTACATAAATAGCCTTTTTAGCTTTTATATAAACTCTTAACAACTCATTTAAACCATAAAAAAAGTTACTCTCTTTTGCTCTAAAATATCCTCGAAGTGCTTTTTTTAGATTTTCAAATTCGTCATCCATCTCAGGTATAAAACATTTTTTAAATGTTGAGTAGTTTAGAGTATCTCTTAAAAGCCATTTTTTAGCTATAAGTTCTTGAATATTACTAGCTTTAAAACCTTTTTTAGCTGTAGTTGAAGCTTGTGGACAATTTTGCACTATCCCATCTAAAATAGATAAACTTTTTAAAACTTCCTGCTCATAAAACTCAAAACTCTCTTGTGAAAACTCAAACCCTTCAAACTCATCTTTTTTCATATAAAACAGCTCAAGCAATGTAAAGATGTCTGTAATCCTTTTGTTTGACTCCAAAGCAAGTGTTATGAGTGTATCTTTTTTTCCAGAAACACTAACCTCTTTTAAAAAACGGTCTAAAAGTTTTACTTCGTGTTGGTTATCCATAGTATTAAAATCTGGCATAAGTGAAACATACAAAGAAAATTTTCTTAAAATCTGTGTAAAAAAACTATCTATTGTCATTATCTTTGTATCTGAGTTTAAAAACTCTTTTAAAATAACTTCTCTTTTGTCTAAAAGTTCCTCTTTTGTCAAACCTGTAACTTTTACTATCTCATCTAACTCACCTTTATCTTGAAGGTTTTCAAGAGTAGCAATAACCCTTTCTTGCATCTCAGAAGCAGATTTATTAGTAAAAGTAAGTGCTAAAATTTTCGATGCACTAGCACCTTTAAAAAGTAAAGACAAGTAACGAACAACAAGCATAAAAGTTTTACCACTTCCAGCACTAGCCTCATAAGCTAAGTTATTTATAAACATCTATACCTCTATCTTCCACACATAATTTTATATTCACAATTTCTACAAAATTTTACATCTTCACATTGTAGTGTTTCAAACTCTTCTACTTGCAACAAATCTTTTACATGTGAAGTTAAAATTTCTAACTTATCTTTTAACATAGTTTCATCTGCTATTTTTATATCTTTTAAATCATAAAAAGCACACTCTACATCTTCTCCCAATTCTCTAGCTAAAAGATAGTAAAATTCTAGTTGAAAATTTGTAGCATTTTGGTAAGTTTTTGGTGAGTAAAGTTCATATTTTCCTGTTTTATAGTCTAGTACTTTTAGTTTATTTTCTTTTATATCTATTCTATCTATCTGCCCAGTTATAGTTAAACCATAAAATGGTGTAGTTAAATTTTTCTCACACTCTAAAACTTTCCAACCATCTTCAAATCTTTCTACTTCATATTCACAAAACTTTTCAAGTTTCTTTTTTTGTAAAGAGATTAGAAATTTATCCATTTCACTATCTTTACAAACACTATCTAACTCTTTAAAAAGTTTAGATTTCAACTCTTTTACATCTAAAAAAACATCTTGTTTTGTATAAAGATTTTTTAGTGCCAAATGAACCATATTGCCTACTTCATACTCTTTTGGCATATCTGTTGGTATATCATGTGAAGATATTTTTTTTACATACTTATAGTAATATTTTCTTTTACATGTAAGATATATCTCAAGCCTACTAGAAGACAAATATACATCTTTAAAATTATATGAAACGACAACATCATCTTCCCTTTGCCTTTCAACAAAAGATGGTGTAAACAAAATATTTGCATAATCTGATTCTTTATGAAGATTTTTAGTTTCTATATGAAGTTGTTTTAAAAATCTAGAGGGTGAACTCTCTTTTGAATCTACATAAGCTATACAAACCTCTTTTGAATTTTCTATAAGAAGTTGGTAGTAGTGTTTTTGTAAATTTTGTCTATCTGCCATTGTTGGAAGTTTTGCATTTTGTCTTAATTGTGTATTTAAAAACATATCTTTTTGACTTTTTTTAGGAACATTATTGTCATCAAAATCAACTATAACAACACCATCAAATGCAACACTACGAGTTTCTAACACACCCATAACAGTTATTTTACCACCTCTAACATCATCTATACTAACTGTTGCTAACCTTTGTAAAAACATTTTTATAACAGATTTGACATTCATACCATCAAAAAAATGTGCTATTTTAGAAAACTTATAAAGCTCTTTTTCATAAATATTTAACTCATTTTTATCTCGTATAAACTCTTTTAAACTATCTAAAAAAACAAACAACTCAACTTCATCTATATTTTTATAATAAATCTCAAAAAGTTGACTATAAAACTCATCTCCAACTCTATAAAATCTAGCTTCATTCTCTTTTGTTTTTTGTTCTATAAAACTACATGTAGCATCTAACTTTTTATAAAATAAAGTATTTGAAAATGAACTTCCCATGGCAAAGTTGAAATTTATCTTTTCATCAAAACTTTTTAGTTTTTCAGCTATATGTTCATTTGGCAAAATAACAGCTATATTTTCTGGTTTATACCCTTTTTGAATAAACCCATAAACTTTTTGTTTTACAAATGCAACTTGTAGTAGTTCTTGTGTGAAACTTTCACATTTTACATTTTTAACAACACCTCTAGATTTTTTCATATCTAAAATCTTTTTATTGTTAAAATCCAACTCATACTCAAAACCATCTTTCAACTCAAAACCTAACTCATTTAATTTTGTCATTATTTTAGTATTGAATTTTGTTGTTTTAAAAAATAGTTTTATAGTTGCATACTGACAACACTCTTCTAAAAGTTGTAGTTCAAAATTTGTCAAATAACCATCTACATGTAATCTAATATCTTTTAAATTTTTCACATAATTTTTATTGAATTCATAAAGTTCTGGAAGAAAAATTTTATCTAAAACTTTTTTTTCAAAACATATCTGTTTATAGTTTTCATAAAGCTTTTGTAAAATAGTTATATGTTCTTCATACTCTGCATAAATATCTGCATCCATAAGATTTTTTATCTCATACAGCTCTGCACTTAACTCTTCAAAAAATTTAAAAATATATGATGAATTTTTAGTAAAAGTAAAAAAATTTCTTTCTATTTGTAGTGAACTAAACTCTTTAAAATCTGATGCTTCTAAAAGTAGTAAAATACGAGTATCATCATAAAGAGATTTAAAGTCTTTAACAATCGTAAGTTTAGAGATAAAATCTCCCATTGTTATGTAGTTTGGAAGAAAAAGGGTTTCTTGTAGAGTGTTTAACTGCTTATGCCGGATGGCACGAGCAGTTGGTAGAACTATAGTTTTAGTCAAATTGTTTGACTTTGTCATTTCTCGTATCTAGTTTTATGTTAAAAAAACGGTTTTCTTTACCAACAGTTATATGTGCTATAACATTCCAAATACCTGCTTTTTTAAACTCTACATCTTCAAAAGTATAAACAGTATCTTTAAGTTTTGGTTTATCATACTTTTTGTTAAAAATTTCAGTTTCTGGTCTACTAACAGCTATAACAATGTCAGCATTTTCTATAACCTTTCCATTTTTATCAGTTACTTTAAAACCAATATCACTTTTAGGCTGTTTTATACCATTGTTAACATACTCAATATTATATTTTTTATTAAATGATGCCCTATCTTTAATATACTCATTCGCTTTCGCATCAGCATCCTGATAGTAAGTCATATATGCATCACTAGGTTGTATATCTGCTTTTCCTGTTACTATAATAGTTCCAACACCAAGTGCAAAAACACCAGTTATTGCAATCCCTATCGCGTATGGCCAAATCTTACCATTACTAAATCTACTCATTTCTATGCCTTCTTCTATAAATAGCTCTTCTAATAAGCATAACTATACCATATAATAAGAAACCATAGAAAAATATCTTCAAATAAAAGATACTTGTTTGATTTGCTTCACTATCAAACCCATGACCTAGCTTAATATTTTTTGCATGTGCTATTTGTTGAGCGATATCAAGATAACCATTAAACACTGCTGCACTATATTTATTGCTAGTTGTCATCTCTTTTGATTTTTGACCTAAAAGTGGCAATATACTCCCACCAGTAGTTGTAACCATAGATTTAAACTCATCCCAACTTTTAGCATAAAAAGCAGCCATAATGAATCCCTGAACATAAGAAGTTACAGGACTTAAAACTCGTTTTTTATTAAAATACTTATATAAAGTTTTATCATTAGTTTCTATGTCAACTATTTGATTCATCTCAGAAAAAGACAAAAGTATAGTTGGTTGTGTACATTTATCTAAAATAGATTTTTCATACTCATACATAGTCATACCGTTTGGTAATTCTCTTAACATCATAAGTTTTAAAGATATACCAGTTTTTTTATAAAGAGTACTACCTAGAAGTTCAATAGTAGTGTTAAATTTTGGATTATTAACAATCTCATCTTTATATAAATACTTTGCAAATAAACTAGATTGAAGAACAAAAACGAGGATGAGGGCAAAAAGCCCTCTTCTTTTAAAAATATTCAAAAGAATTCCCTAACCAACATAAAGGTGATTTGGTGTTACAACTGCATACAATGTATAAGCTGCCATAATAACAAGACCCCAAGCTATAATTTTTTCCATCTTGACTCCCTTATTTTACATCTACTATATGTTTAGCACTATTAACATCTATTCTTTTTATAGATTTTTCATCTTTAATCTTGTAATAGTTTGTTGCATTAGCACTTTGAACACTAAGAGCACCTACTGTTAAGAATGCAAGAATACCAAGTAGTAATCCAGTAGCAATTAAACCACCAGTTAGACCATTTAAAGCCCAAACACTTCTATTTTCATTCATCTTACTCTCCTTTACTTAAACTCATAACATAAGCAGCAACAGCTTCTTTTTGTTTTGTGTTAAGTCTATCCATAGCAGGCATTTTACCAATAGCACCAGCTTTACCGTCATTAAGAACATCAACGATTAAACTTTGACTCCAATCAGCAATATCTGGAGCTGTATAAGGCATACCCTTACCATCTTGACCATGACAACCAGCACAAGTAGCCCATGCAGCAGGTGCTTGACCTTTTAATCCACCAGCAACATATTTTGCTAGTTTATCTACATCATCACCAAAAGCCATACCAGCTGGCATTCCACCAGGGAAAGCAGTTTTTAAGTGATTTGAACCGTGAATAATTGTATATTTAACAACTTTTTCAGAAAGTCTATGATTTAAGTTAGCAGCATCAACTTCATCATTACCATCTGCATTTAAACCGTGACAAGCAACACACTCAACAAGGTAAACAGACTCTCCCATATCTACAAGAGTATCACCTTTGATATTTGCATATTTCTTTTGAAACTGTGCATCTTTTTCAGCAACTTCTTCGTTGTACTGACCAATTTGAGAAAAAGCATTTACAGGGTATCCAACTAAGAAATACCACATACCCCAAACCATAGTACCAAGGAACATAATAGCCCAACCCATAGGTACAGGGTTTTTATACTCACCTATATCGTCCCAAGACTCATCTGCCAACTCACCTGTTGCCGTATCTGTTTGCATTTGGCGAACATACTTTACAACAACCCATACAGTGATAAGAACCAATGCCACAGCACCAGCAATCGCAAGCATATTTACGATATCGCCAGTAGCATTACCCTTACTGTTTAGTGCCAATGTATAGTAAGTAGCACCAAGCATAGCAGCAGTAATTACACTTCCCCAAAGATAAAGTTTATTCATATTATCTCTCTCCTATTTTTCTTTTTTATCAGACATAGGTTTTACCGGAGCATCACCTATATCATCATTAAGCGCCATCTTAGAGTAATTTTCATAATCTACACCTGTTGCATCTTTTCTATTTTTGTAAAGATGGTAGATATATGAATATGTACCTACCACCAAAAATACTATTAGAAAGAAATAAGCATAAGCTGCAAATTCATTAAAACTCACTACAAAACCTTTTTATTATTTAAGACTATTTAAGTATGCAATAAGTGCAACTATTTCTGGGATTTGACCCTTAGCAACTGCATCTTTAACATCTTGGTCTTTCATTTTAGCAGCAATTTGTTTAGCTTCAGCTAATGCTAATGCTTGTGCTTCTGCTAAGTTTTTACCCATTTTAACAGTTTCAGTACTACCATCTTTCATAGGTACTGGTTTGTTATATGGAACACCAAAAGCTTTCGCTACTGTTAGTTGTTCTGCATAAGCAGTATCTATATCTGCTTTATTTGTGAACATCCATGGGTATCCTGGCATAATTGTTGAAGGAACAATAGATTTAGGATTTTTCATGTGGTTTTCGTGCCACTCAGTAGTACGATAATTACCTACACGGTGTAAATCTGGACCAGTTCTTTTAGAACCCCATAAAAATGGTCTATCATAAGCATACTCACCACTTAAAGAGTAGTGACCATAACGGTCAGTTTCAGCTTTGAATGGACGAATAAGTTGTGAGTGACAAGCATTACAACTGTTTTTAATATAAACTTGACGACCTGCTAACTCTAATGTAGAGTAAGGCTTAGTACCGATTACTGGACGAGAAGCCTGTGCAAAGTTTGGTACAATCTCAATAAGACCTGCAAAAGCGATCGTTACAAATACACCTACCGCGAAAAAGAACGGATGTTTTTCTAACCAATGGAACATAATATACCCTCCCTTTCTTAAGCGCCCATAGGCGAAGCATTAGTAAGCTCAGTTTCTTCAACTTTACGAGCAGACATAGTTTTATAAATGTTATAAGCAAACATAAAGAAACCAATTAGATAAAATAAACCACCTGTACCACGAAGTGCATAGTATGGGTGAAGTACATCAACAGTATCAATGAAAGAGTATGCTAAGTTACCAAACTCATCATGAGCTCTCCACATCATACCTTGTGTAATACCTGCAATCCACATACTTGTAAAGTATAAAACGATACCAAGTGTTTGTACCCAGAACTGTGCAGCCATTAAAGATTTAGAATAAATCTCTCTTTTGAACACACGAGGAGCCATGTGGTAAAGAGCAGCGATAATCATAAATCCAACCCAACCAAGAGTACCATCGTGAACGTGACCAACAATCCAGTCAGTAAAGTGTGCAATAGCATTAACAGATTTGATAGCTTGAATAGGACCTTCTAGTGTTGAGAACATATAGAAAGTAGAAGCAAGTACCATAAACTTGATTAATGGAGAAGCTGCAACTTGTTGCCACTCACCCTTCATTGTAAGAAGCATATTGATAGCTGAACCCCATGATGGAAGAATTAAAACTACTGAGAAGATAGAACCCATAGTTTGCATCCAGTCAGGAACAGTTGAGTAAAGAAGGTGGTGACCACCAGCCCAAAGATAAACAAACATTAAACCCCAGAAAGATAGTAAAGATAATTTATAAGAATAAATAGCTTGACCAGACTCTTTTGGTAAAAAGTAGTAAATCATTGCAATAATAGGAACAGTAAATACGAATGCAACAGCATTGTGTCCGTACCACCATTGAACTAGTGCATCATTTGTACCAGCATACATAGAAACTGAATGGAACCAATCACCATGTCCACCAGAAGCGAAATAAGTAGGGATTTCCATATTGTTAAATAGGTAAAGCATAGCCACACCTAAGAAAGTAGCAATATAGTACCATATAGAAATATATAAACTTTTCTCACGACGAATACCGATAAGACCGAAAATACTTACACCCCAAAGAACCCACACTATAACAATAGCGATATCAATAGGCCATTCGAATTCAGCATACTCTTTTGAAGTTGTATAACCCATAAAAAGTGAAACAACAACTGCTGCAACACCGATTACATACAACCAAAATTGTAACTTACCAATAAACATTAAAAATTTAGATTCAGCCATAGATACTTTAAGTACCCTTTGACCAACATAATACCAAGTAGCAAAAATACCACTTACTGTAAAACCAAATGCAACTGCATCAGTATGCAATGGACGAAGACGACCGAATGCCGTATATTCTGCAACACCACTTCCAAAAACTGTATTTAGTCCAGGAAATGCAAGTTCAAATGCAATAAATACACCGATAGTCATACCAACAATACCTAAAACGATAGTTGTTACCATGAACATCTTTGCAACCGTATAGTCGTACTCTAATGGACGATTCTCCATATATAGCCTCCTTAAGATTCAAAGCAATTTGTATAATTAATCTGAGATAAATTAATTATACTAATTAACGATGCTATATTAGCAATAGATATGTTTATTTAATCTTAATGTTAGTAAAAAATAAGTAATTATTGTCTTTTTGTTTACTTTTACTACATAGTGATGTTAAATTACTGAATTTATATGTTCTAAAGCTTTTAACAGAGGCGATGTATCTAAGTTATTTTCTGCCATAATTACAAAAATATCATCTGGTATATTTTGTAAAATTTTTCCATCTAATGGTACAAGTTTATAAACTATATTGTTTGCAACAATCAACTTTTTCAACTCTGTTGGAGCTTCATTTGGATTGTCACTATATGCTATAATATTTACTATTTCAGATGGCAATTTCCAATAGTTTAAAATCTGAGAGCTTATAACAGTAGTTGATGTGTGCAAAATTTTTTCTTCTGCATATTTTATATCAAAACTATTACATAATTCTTTAAAATCATCTACTAAATCTAGTCTAATTAATTCATTTGCAATTAGAAGTTGTCCTATGTTTCCAAGAAGAGCAGATGAAGACAAAATAGACAAATCGGAGATAGAAACTTTGCAATACCATCTAATCATCAATGAAAGTCTCATCATAGAAACTTTTGAAAAAACATCTTCATTTATATTGTATGGAGATAGATTTATTTCACACATATCTTTATAAATACCACTCAATGCTAAGGCATTTATGTTTGCTTTACCAAGTCTAAAAATCGCTTGATCTATTGTCTTCATTTCACATGTACCGTAAAGAGGGGAAGATGCTGTTTTTAAAATATTTGCAGAGATTATTGGGTCTTGTTTCACAACTTTTACTAAATCTTTTACTGGAACATCATCGTCATCACATATTTGCATAATCTGAAAAATTGTATTTGGTAATGGTTTTAATGTTTCAATAAATTCTGAAATAATTTTATTATCTACTATTATATTGTTTACACTAAAAAAGTTTTTTGTTAAAAATTTTAGTTCTGTTTGAATATCTTTACCATTTAAAGGGTTCGTTAAAGTATGGTTTATACCCTCTTTAATTAACCTTTTTTGAGTTAAAACTGAAATTTTATCGAATACTACCAAAATAGGCATATTTTTATTTATCTCTTTTATAAGATGTATAAAATCATAATTATGTTTGTCAAAATTTAGCATTACTAAATCATATTTTTTACTTTTTAGTAAAGATTTTGACTCTTCTTCATTGAATGATGAAACAACATTTTTAACTAATTTAGATAAAAAAGCAGATATTTTTCCAACTCTTTTTTCATTACAATCTAAATATAAAATATTTAATTTTTTTAAAA
>Ga0256828_1001830_pt1 | contig 13106 bp, 11 predicted proteins | sample CV88metaG_FD_185993 | JGI IMG/M metagenome (GOLD analysis project Ga0256828, IMG submission 185993) | Hydrothermal vent microbial communities from East Pacific Rise, Pacific Ocean - CV88 | ecosystem: Environmental > Aquatic > Marine > Hydrothermal vents | place: Pacific Ocean: East Pacific Rise... | reverse complement strand
ACCGCAAAAGTAGCAGAGTACAGAAATGGCTTTTGGCATATAAAATCGGGTGATTTGATCATAAAACCGGATGATTTGTCACTTAAGTCACCAGGGATAGAGGTACGTGAGGCAAAAGATTTAGATATATTAGAGGGCTTTCGTCCAAAGATACTAGATCAGGTCTATGAAGGCAAAGTTAACTTTACCATCGGTGATGCTGTTGATGCTTTAGTGTTGCTCCAGAGTCAAAACATTGATGTGAGTAATATCAAAGGTGCTTTGTATAAAATTTTTATATATCCACTCTTTGTTCCTTTTCTTATCGTAATTATCTACTTCTTTGTTCCTATAAGTGTGCGTTTTTTAAATGTCTCACTCTTTAGTTTTATGGCGATTTTGACAACGCTGCTTGTTTGGGGAATGATACTGATGCTTATAGAGCTCTCTAACAACAAAACTATTCCAAGTGAAGTAGGTATTATCGGTCCTGTTGTGATTTTAGCGCTTATTGCTTTTAGACAGTGGCGAAAATATCGCCTGGCAACGGAGTAATAAAGGCTACCTTTCTTTCTCTTAGATGGCTATAAGCACTTTTTAGATAAAATCACTTAAAAAAGAATTTGGAATTTTTATGATTGATTTTAAAGCACTTGCACAAAAATACGGTACTCCCCTTTACGTTTATGACTTTGACTATATGACTGCACAGTATGAAGAGCTAAAGTCTGCTTTTCGTGGTAGAAAGTCGATTATTGCCTACGCTGTAAAAGCAAACTCAAACCTCAGTGTTGTTAAACACTTTGCAAAGATGGGCAGTGGTGCAGACTGCGTGAGCATTGGTGAAGTTCGTCGTGCTTTTTTAGCAGGTATCCCTGCATACAAAATCATCTTTAGTGGTGTTGGAAAGAGCGATGATGAGATTCGTGAAGCGATTGAGAGAGACATCCTTTACATCAATGTTGAGAGTGAAGCAGAGCTTGGTCGTGTTGAGCTTATCGCTAAAGAGTTAGGTAAAGCAGCTCGCATTAGCATTAGAGTTAACCCTAACATTGACCCAAAAACACACCCATACATCTCAACAGGTCTGCATGATAACAAGTTTGGTGTAGATCTTGGCAGCGCAAAGAGAATGTACATCAAAGCAAACAACTCCCAAAATCTTGACCCTGTTGGTATTCACTTTCATATCGGCTCACAACTTACAGAGCTTGAACCTATCCGTGAAGCAGCAGTGATTGTAGCAGATCTTGTTCGTTCACTTGAAGCGCTTGACATCGAGCTGAAGTTCTTTGATGTTGGTGGCGGACTAGGGATCAAGTACAAAGATGAAGAGACAATTAAGCCATACGACTATGCACAGGCGATTCTCTCAACACTCACAGGTCTTGATATGACGATCCTTTGTGAACCAGGACGCTTCTTGACGGCAAATGCAGGTTACTTTGTAACAAAAGTACTCTATGAGAAACAAAACGGGCAGAAGAAGTTTGTTGTGGTTGATGGAGCTATGAATGACCTGCTTCGTCCATCGCTTTATAACGCTTACCATGAGATAGAAGCACTTACAGATACTCAAGAAGAGGCGCGTCTAGTAGACATCGTCGGACCTGTATGTGAGAGTGGCGACTTCTTTGCAAAAGATTACCCTCTTCCTCCACTAGAGCATAATGACCTGCTTGTTATCAAGAGTGCCGGAGCTTATGGCTTTGGTATGGGAAGCAACTACAACACACGTGGTCGTGCTGCAGAGGTAGCGATTGAAAACGGCAAAGACAGACTTATCCGTAAACGTGAGAGTTTTGATGACTTAATTGCTCTCGAGCAAGAGTTTTTAGAGGATTAGTATGTATTTTATAGATGTGCAGGGAACGCTTATCAGCGATGAAGACAAATCTCCAATTCGTGGTTCACGCGAATTTTTAGCACATCTTAATGCTCAAAAAATCCCCTACATGGTTGTAACAAACAACACAAAAAAGCCCTCTAAAGAGTTCTATAACTATCTGCAAAGCATTGGTTTGATGTTTGATTTTTCACACTATCTTGATCCCTTGATGCTTTTAGAGTCTCGCGTGAGCAAAGAGGGTGTTGCAGCGTATGGGGCAGCAGCTTTTTTAGAAACACTGCAAAATATGGGCTACAAGCTTGATTATGAGAACCCAAAAACAGTACTTATCGCCATCAAAGAGGACTTCACAGCCGATGAGTATGCACAGATGATAGAGTTTTTACTCTCTGGTGCAAAGCTTGTCGGTATGCATGAGACATCTATCTATGCTAAAAACGGCAAGCGTTACCCTGGTGTAGGAGCGATTTTAAAGATGCTCTCTTTTGCTACAAGTGTTTCGTATGATGTAGTGGGTAAACCAAGTGATGCTTTTTACAAAGAGGCACTTAATCGCATAAAAGAGCAAGATAGCAGTGCATCTTTTGAAAAAATTACAATGATCAGTGATGATGTCAAAGGTGATCTTGGAGGGGCTAAAGAGCTTGGGATGAAGACTATCTTTGTAACAAGTGGGAAGTATCGTAGTGCCGATGAAATCATCCCCTCAATTGAAGAAGCGCTGCGCCCGGATGCGATAAAAGAAGATATGCAGGCTATCTTAGAAGAGTTAGCCTAAGTTGGAGAGAGATATGCAAAAACTAGAAACCTTAGATGATTGTCGAGAAGCAATAGACGCCATAGACAGTGAGCTTTTAACATTGCTGAACAAGCGTATGGAAGTAGTGCATCGTGTTGGAGAGATAAAAAAAGAGAGTGGTGGAGCAATCTATCGTCCTGAACGTGAAAAGGCGATTATTGAGCGCCTTGAGAAGCTCTCAAAAGAGCAGGGTGGACTACTTAACAAGAGCGCAATTGAGGCTATCTTTTTAGAGATATTTGCCGTTGCAAGAAACCTAGAGCTTCCAGAGAAGATAGCATATCTTGGACCTGAGGGTACATTTACACACCAAGCTGCAGAGAGTCGTTTTGGTGCGATGAGTGAATATCTCTCACTTAACTCCATCGAAGCGGTATTTAAAGAGCTTGAAGCCAAGCGTGCGAAGTTTGGTGTTGTGCCGATCGAGAACTCACGTGATGGTGTTGTGGGTGAGACTTTAGACCTTTTGGCAAAAAGCTCAGTAAAAATCGTAGCAGAGCTCTATATGCCCATACACATCTCTTTTGCAACAAAGGCCAAATCTCTTAAAAATATCAAACGTATCTACTCAAAAGATAAAGGTTTTGGGGAGTGTAGAGAGTTTTTAACTGAGTATGGATTGATGAATGTTGAGCAGATTCCTGTTGAGTCAACGGCAAAAGCGGCAATTTTGGCAAGTGAAGATGAAGAGTCCGCTGCTATCTGTTCACACATCGCAGCAAAACTCTATGGTGTGCCTGTGATGTTTGAAAACATCGAAGATACACATGATAATACAACACGTTTTGTAATTTTGAGTGACTTTAAAAATGCCATCAGTGGTGAAGATAAAACAAGCATCTTGGCAAAACTCAAAGATGCACATGAAGCAGGCTCACTGGTGCACTTTTTACAGGATTTTGACCAAGAGAAGATCAATCTCTCTAAAATCGAGTCGCGTCCATCAAAAGACCAAAGCGGCTTTGGATACTGGTTCTACATTGACTTTTACGGACATATCGATGAAGAGAGAGTTCAAAAAGTGATACAAAAACATAAAAACGAAGTAACATGGCTTGGAAGCTATGTAAAGGGTGAAAATTGAAATTTAATGAAAAACTAAAAAATATTGCAACATATGAGGCTGGAAAGCCCATCGAGTTAGTCGTTCGTGAGTTTGGTATTGAGCCAAAAGATATTGTAAAACTGGCATCAAATGAGAATCCTTATGGATGCTCCATCAAGGTACAACACGCTGTAGGTGAGATACTCTCACACATGGCAATCTACCCAGATGACTCTATGACAAAGCTAAAAGAGGGACTCTCACGTAGATTTGATGTAGCAGAAGATGAGCTCATTATCGGAAGCGGAAGTGACCAGGTGATAGAGTTTGTTATGCATGCAAAGGCTGAGGGTGGAAAGATACTGACTAACTCAGTAACCTTTGCGATGTATGAGATCTATGCAAAACATGTGGGTGCCCAAGTGATTAAAACAAAGTCATTAGAGCATGATCTTGATGAGTTTTATGAGCTCTATAAAGCCCAAAATCCTGATGTTATCTTTCTCTGTACTCCAAACAACCCAACGGGTGATGCCATCGATGCAGCTGCTATGATGGAGTTTATTGCTAAGATTGACTCAGATACTTTAGTGGTGGTTGATGGTGCCTACATGGAGTATGCAGCTTTTAAAAATAAAGCGAAAAAGGTAACTCCAAAAGAGCTTATAGAGAAGTTTGAAAATGTTATCTATCTGGGTACATTTTCTAAGGCATATGGTCTTGGTGGTATGCGTGTTGGGTATGGTATCTCACGTGCTTTAATCATCAAAGAACTTTATAAGTTAAGACCTCCGTTTAACATCACTACTCTCTCACTCGAAGCGGCTTCTGTAGCACTTGAAGACGAAGCTTTTGTGCAAGAAAGTATCGCTCTCAATTTTGAAGAGATGAAACGCTACGAAGAGTTTGCAAAAGAGCAAAAAATAGATATAATAGAGAGTTACACAAACTTTGTTACTTTATGCTTTGATGAAACAAGAGATTCAACAGAGATTTCTGATAAACTTCTGCGTCGTGGAATGATTGTAAGAAACCTCAGAGGCTATGGTATGAATGCTATTCGTGTAACAGTAGGAACGAAAGAGCAAAACTCTCGTTTCTTTGAACTTATCTCAGAACTACTATAAAAAATTAAGAGAGATTGATGGACTTTAAGGCACTCTTTTCACAACTTGCTGTTGTATATGCAAAACTGACAAAGCAACAAAAGATGATTATTGCGGCTGCAGTAATCGGAATAGTCGCTTTTATTATCTTTTTAGTTGTTTATACTGCAAAAAGAAGTGAGTCAAGTAACTATAAAGTCCTTTTTGATGCACTCAGTGATGCTGATGCTGCTAAAGTGATCGCACAACTTGAAAAAGACAATATCCCTTACAAAATCGAAGAGAACAACGTTATTAAAGTACCACGTGATGTTGTCTATAAAGAGCGTATCGCCATCGCAGCACAGGGGATTCCAAAAGACAGCAACGGCGTTGGTTTTGAGCTTTTTGACAAGCAAGAATTTGGCGCTACGAGTTTTGATCAGCGTATTAAGCATCTTCGTGCACTTGAGGGTGAGCTTGCTCGTACCATCACAGCACTCTCTCCTGTTGCAAAAGCAACAGTGAGTCTGGCTCTTCCAAAAGAGACGCTCTTTGTCTCAAAACAAGCAGATCCTACTGCTTCAGTGATGATAGAACTTGTTGAGGGTAGAACACTCTCAAGCAAGCAGATCCGAGGGATCAAAAATCTCGTAGCAGCTGCAGTACCACGTCTTAAACCTGAAAACGTGATGTTAGTCAGCAGTGATGGGGTAACACTGGGTGATAATGATGAGATGACACAAATGAGTGAACTCTCAGTTGTACAGCAGCGTTTTAAACTCAAGGAAGAAAAAAAACTGCAAAAGAAGATAGTTGATGTTATTGCTCCATTTGTCGGTGGTCGTGACAAGGTTGTAGCACAAGTTACTGTGGACTATGACTTTTCACAAAAGAGTTCAACTTCTGAAAGCTATGATCCTGAAAATGTTGTTCGTAGTGAGCAGGTAAGTGAAGAAAAACGTGAAGGCCTCCAGCCTGAACAAGTAGGAGGAGTACCTGGAACTGTAAGTAACATCGGTCCGGTTCAAGGTCTGAAGTCTCAAAAAACAGTTGAAAAGTACACAAAAAGTACAGGAACTACCAACTATGAAGTTGGAAAAACTGTCAGTACTACTAAGAGTCAGTTCGCACGTATTAAGCGTATAACTGCGGCTGTTGTAGTTGATGGAAAGTATAAGCATAAAACTGATGCAGATGGTAATCCGACTGATGAGATGGAGTATATTCCACTTGATGAAGCAGATATCAATGCACTTACATCACTAGCAAGTCGCTCTATAGGACTTGACAAGAAGCGTGGTGATCAGATAAGTGTACAAAATCTGCAGTTTGAACGAACAGGTACGAAAGAAGCAGATGGTGTAAGTAAGGCGCTCTCATTTACAGAAACATATATTATGCCGTTCTCTGGGCTCTTTAAGTATCTTTTTGTACTTATCTTACTTTTTATTCTATACAAGAAAGTTATTGCACCATTTGCTGAGAAAATGCTTGAAGTCTCTAAAGAAGATGAAGAACTTGAAGCTCCATCTATTGATTTTGAAGATGATGAAGGTGAAGATCTAGTAGAAAAAGTACAGCAGATGCGTAAAAAAGTTGAAGAGCAACTGGGTATGACAGGTAATCTTAATGAAGATGAACTCAAACATGAAGTTATCTTAGAAAAAGTCAAAACGATGGCTGAAGATACTCCTGAAGAAGTTGCAGCACTCCTTCAGGCTCTTCTAAGTGAAGAAGCTGAGATTCCTAATGCAAAAGAGAAGGGATAATAAATGGCAAATTTGACACAGCAACAGCAGGCAGTTTTTGATGAAATGAGTATGGCTGAGAAGATTGCTATTTTATTGTTGCAACTCGGTGAAGATGCAACAGCTGAGATATTTTCACATATGGATGTTGAAGCCATTACGGAGATATCAAAATATATCGCAGCAAATCGCACTATTGATAAAGCGATAGCAACAGCAATACTTGAAGAGTTTCACGCTATTTTTCAATCTGGTCAGTATCTTACTTCTGGTGGTATGGAGTATGCGCGTGAGCTGCTTTACAGAACTCTTGGCCCTGAAGAGGCAAAAAAAGTGCTTGACAAGCTTTCCAAATCTATGCAAAATACACAAAATTTTGCATATCTATCAAAAATCAAGCCACAACAGCTCTCAGACTTTATCATTAATGAACATCCGCAGACTATTGCACTTATTTTGGCACATATGGATCCTACAGAAGCCGCTGATACTTTGCAGTATTTCCCAGATGATCTTCGTAGTGAAGTAGCGATGCGTATGGCAAAACTCGGAGATATATCTCCTTCAGTTATCAAGCGTGTATCTGCAGTACTAGAGTCTAAACTTGAATCACTTGCAACATACAAAGTTGAAGTGGGAGGGGCTCGTGCAGTTGCAGATATCTTTAACCGTTTAGGTGTTAAAAATGCAAAAGAGACACTAGCGACTATTGAGCAGATGGATGAAGAGCTTGCAATGCAGATAAAAGAGATGATGTTTACTTTTGAAGATATTGTCACACTCGACAAGATGGCAATTGCAGAGATACTCAAAGCTGTTGATAAAGGTGACTTAATGCTCGCACTTAAATCTGCTCCTGAGGAGCTTAAAGAGAAGTTCTTCTCTGCAATGAGTGAGCGTGCTCGTGAAGCATTTGAAGAGGAGATGCAGTTCCTTGGTGCAGTGAAGATGAAAGATGTTGAAGCAGCACAAAGAAAGATTGTTGAAGTTGTTAACCAACTGGCTGAATCTGGTACTATTCAGATAGGTTCTACTGATGAGATGATTGAGTAATAGCGATGGCAACAGTAATCACAAATGAAGCAATAGAGAGACATCATGTTGATAAGTACAATTTTAAAGTACTTTCTATAAAAAATAATAAAGATAATGCAACACAAGAAGCAGGAACGGCATTTACACAGGAGAATAATCCACAAAGAAGAGCGAGTGATGTTGATGCAAGTGCACTTAGTACCTCTTCTAAAGATGCTCTTATTGAGTCTTTAATGAAAAAAACTGATGAGATGAGTTCGAACTTTATCAAGCTGCAGATGAAACTTGAGGAAAAAGAAGAAGAGTTTGAAAAAGAGCTTGCAAAAGCCAAAGAAGAAGCTTTTGCTGAAGGTCTTAAAGCCGGTCATGCACAGGCTATGGAAGAGATAGATAAAAATCTCAATCAAAAGCTTGAGTTGTGTACCAGTTCGATTGAAAGGCTTCAAGAGAGTGCTGCTGAATTTGAAAAAGGTTTAGAAGCTCTAAAGGGTGAGCTTGTCTCTGCTGCACTTGATGTTGCCCAAGAGGTTATCAAAGTAGAAGTAAGCAAGCGTTCAGCCGAGATAGCAAAAGTACTCTCAGAGGAGCTTATAAAAGATTTACAGGGAGCGTCTAAAGTGACCATAAAAGTCAATCCTAAGGACCATACCTATATAAATGAGCATTTAGGACAACTAAACAATGTAACAGTCTTAGCAGACAGAGCTGTAAGTGAAGGTGGCGTCATTGTTATGAGTGATGTCGGAAATATTGATGCTGAAATACAAAAACGATTTGAAAGTGTAAAGAAAGTAGCTTTAAGTGAATAAAATTGATGTTAAAAATATGAGCATCTCAGAGTTAGAAGCTCTGTGTGCTGATATACGAGAGAGAATTTTAAGTGTTGTTAGTAAAAATGGTGGGCATTTAAGCTCTACACTGGGTGCAACGGAGTTGATCGTTGCTATGCATAAGGTCTTTGACAGTAAAAAAGACCCTTTTATCTTTGATGTAAGCCATCAATCCTATGCACACAAGCTTTTAACAGGCAGATGGGAAGCATTTGAAACATTGCGCCAATTTGGTGGAATATGCGGTTATACCAAACCAAGTGAGAGTGAAGATGACTACTTTGTAGCAGGGCACAGCTCTACTTCTATCTCTTTGGGTGTTGGTGCAGCTAAAGGAATAGCTCTCAAGGGTGAGCAAGATGAGCGTATACCGGTTGTGATGATTGGTGATGGCTCAATGACGGCTGGAATGGTCTATGAAGCACTCAATGAGCTCGGTGATAGAAAGTACCCGATGGTAATCATCTTAAATGATAATGAGATGAGTATAGCAAAGCCAATAGGTGCAGTAAGTCGTATGCTCTCATCAGCAATGGCATCACCCTTTTACCAGCGTTTTAAAAAGACAACAGAGAGTTTTGTAGATAACTTTGGTGAAGGTGCTCGCTACATCGCCAAGCGTATGGAGGAGTCACTCAAGCTAGTAACTCCTGGGATTCTTTTTGAAGAGATGGGAATAGATTATATCGGTCCTGTCGATGGGCATAATCTAGAACAACTCATCGATATATTTGAGACAGCAAAAAAGCTTGGTAAACCGGTAATCATTCATGCGCAGACCATCAAAGGCAAAGGTTATGAGATAGCTGAGGGTAAAGAGGAGAAGTGGCATGGTGTCGGACCATTTGATCTTAGCAGTGGAAATGCAGCAAAAAAAAGCTCAGCAAAGAGTGCTACACAGATCTACTCTGAGATACTTTTAGAGTTAGCTAAAAAAGATGAAAAAGTTGTTGGTGCAACAGCTGCAATGCCTAGTGGAACAGGGCTTAGTCCTTTACTTGAAAAATATCCTGAGCGATTCTGGGATGTAGCCATTGCCGAGCAGCATGCAGTAACATCTATGGCTGCTTTGGCACGTGAGGGCTTTAAACCATTCTGTACGATTTACTCAACCTTTTTGCAACGTGCTTATGACCAGGTGATTCATGATACCTGTTTGATGGATCTTCCTGTTGTTTTTGCACTTGATCGTGCCGGAATTGTCGGTGAAGATGGAGAGACACACCAGGGTGTCTTTGATGTTTCATTTTTGCGAGCTATTCCAAACATGACACTCTTTGCACCTCGTGATGAGAAGAGTTTTCATCAGGCTATGGGGTTTGCACATACTTTTGAGCATCCATGTTCACTGCGTTATCCAAGAGGTGCGTTTATAGATACTTCCAATCTGCCAGAGTCACAACCGTTTGAACTTGGTAAGTCACAACTTTTAGAGAATTATGAGGGAGATGTCTTATTTATCGGTTATGGCAATGGTGTAGGGCGAGCAGCTCAGACTGCTAAACTTTTAGATGAAAAAGTATCTCTTTTGGATCTGCGTTTTGTAAAACCACTCGATGGTGATATGCTCCGTCGTATGGCTAAACTGCATAAAAAATGGTTTGTTTTTTCTGATACTTCTAAAATGGGTGGGGTAGCTTCTGCTATCTTAGAGTTTTTATCAGAGGAAAATATCAAGGATGTAGCAGTAGTTAGTTTTGAGTATGATGACTGCTTTATCACGCATGGCAATACAAAGCTTGTAGAGGAGTCATTAGGTCTGCTTCCAGAGCAGCTTGCACAAAAGATAAAGGCTTCTTTAGCGTAGCATTATCACACCTGCAAATCTACCGCACTTTTTGTCTTCACGGTAGGAAAAAAAATCACTGTGGCATCTGCTACAGTGTGTCGCTATCTCACAGTTTGTCTCTTTTACTCCGGCATCACGCAGCTGTTTTTGAAGAATTGTTCTAATATTGAGATGATATTTTCCTTCTTTGCTACTCAGAGCATACTCCATTTGTAGTCTTTTTGCCTCTTGGTATATCTCTTCTCCAACCTCATAGCACTCTGCGCAGATCGCAGGACCTACAGTGACAACAATATCTTCTATTTTTGAATGAAACTTTTGTGTAAATATATCAAGGACATTTTGAATGATATTTGAAAATGCGCCGGCGCGTCCTGCGTGAGCCACAGCGATCACCTCTTTTTCTGGGTCATAAAAGAGAATTGGGGAGCAGTCTGCCACCATTACCATCAGGGGTATATTTTTTTTATCTGTAATGATGGCATCGCAGGTGGGTGGGTTTTTGAAGTTATCTTCATCGGTCACTATCTTTACGATATTGGAGTGGATCTGTTTCATATGAACGAGTGTTTCTAGTTTATAGTGTAGTTTTTGTGCGAGTTTTTGGTGGTTTTGAATGACGTTTTTTTCATCATCACCAACATGAAAGGCGAGGTTACCGTCGTTAATGCTTGTAAAGGTGTGTGTGAGATAGGGAAATTTATTTAATAATTGACTATGAAAAGTTTGCATATAATAATTATAACAAAAGATAGAGGTACTCATGGAAGATATTACAAAAAATTTAGGTTTTGTAAGAGAATATACACTTGATACAATTCAAAATACAGAGATTAAAGAAAGTAGAATAAATGGATTTGGTTTATTCGCAACAAAAATAATTCAAGAAAATACAATATTATGTATTCTAGATGGGCAAGTTATGAGTGCTAAAGTTTATGAGAACTTAGTTAATCAACTTTCTGATAAAGTTGCTAATTTTAAAAATTATTTTTTTATGGAATGTAATAAATTAAATATCGATACATATCTTGTACGTCCATATCGTACAAAATATAGCTATATTAATCATTCTTTCACTCCAAATGTTAAGATAGAACATTTTCCTCTACGTTTGATTTCATTGAAGAATATAAAAGAGGGAGAGGAACTAACTATGGATTATACACAAGAAGAATTAAGTAAAGAGTATCTCTCTTTGAAAAGTAAAGGTTTTTTGAAACGCAATGATTAATATTACTTTTTATTGTATACAACCTCTAGAAATAGATGAAAATATCTATCAAGAGCTATTAATTAGAAGTTATAATTTAGATAAAATTAAAGACTATAGTTATGATACTTTTCAATTATTATGGTTAAAAGAATTTAGCTCAAAGAATAGAGTATATAAAAACTTTTTTTCTTTAAAAGAAAAAGAAAAAATATCTAGTGAATTATTAAGAGAGGATTTAAAGGGTTTATCGTGTAATCAAATGAACCTTTCAAAATTTTTTGTATCAGAAAATAGTAATTATGAACTACTGTTTGATTTAAAAATGCTTTTTTTCTTTCTTTGTTTTGAAATACATTTTCAAATACCAAAGGAAAAGGTAGAGTTATTATTTCAATGTCAAGAGGAAAACTTATATACATATTTCAGAAGTTTATTTGTTAAAGAGAGTAATGATGATAAATTGGCATACTGGGTAGATATAGTTCGAATGAACTCCATTCAATTAATCATTGATTTTTCTAAAGATATATTAAGCTATAAATTTAAGCATGGAGATATAAAAATTAAAAATAATACTGGTAATATCACAAGTGTTATCTATGATAAAGAGTTTCAAGTTCATAAAGAGCAATGGAAATCTTTAAATGAAAGTGCAGAACGTTTAGAAGTTCATGCTGAACCTATTTATGAAAATGAATATGTTACTTACATGTTTTATGGACGTTTTCATACAATATTAGTTGCAAGAGAAAAGGAAATATATCGATATATTCCTATACAGTTTCATATGCAGTATATGTGGTTTATTATAGATTTTTTTAATTTGATGTTAGATGATTTGAATATTCGAGTTATAGAAAGAAAAGATAAAAAGTTAGAACAAATATCAGATATTATATATGAGGTCATCAATAAAATACAATTACTTAACATACACAATGAAAGGTTTTCAAGTGCGATTGAAATTGATAATACTCTTATTTATAAAAAAATAGAACCTAAGTGGAATATTATAAAAAATTTACAAACATTGAAAAATTATATACTGATTTTTAAAGATTATTTAGAAAGAGTCTTTGCAAATAAAATGGCAATAGTTCAGCGCAAACAAAATAGAATTTTATTTGCTATATCTTTTTTACAAATAGCCGCATTAATAAGTGTTTGGAATGATTATCTTTCATTATTAGATGAAAGCTCTATTAAAAATGTTGATGAAATTCTATTTTTATTTTTTGGTAAGCAAGAAAATCTTGTAAAGTTTAATGAATTTATTCCTTTAGTACTACTTTTATTTACACTCATTGCTTTAATATATTTAGTTATAAAGAAAAGGTAAGAATGTAGATGTACATTTTTACTAAAGCTGCCTCACGTGAGCAGACAAATGCAGAGAAATATACCCTAAGAGAAGAGCTCTTTGGCACGGAAGATGTGCTGCCTGCGTGGGTTGCTGATATGGACATAGAGACACCACCTTTTGTGCTCGATGCTGTTAAAAAACGGCTTGAACATCCAATAATTGGCTATGAAGAGGTGCCTGCATCTGCATTTGAAGCGCAACTGGCGTGGATGCAGAGGCAGCATGGTGTGGAGTTTGCACTTGATGATATGTTTTATTCACACTCTGTAGTTGCTTCGATGGCTGTGGCTATTGAAGCCTTCACTCAAGAGGGTGAGGGGGTAATAGTACAAACACCTGTTTACTCTCCCTTCTTTCATACCGTG
>Ga0256828_1001829_pt1 | contig 13108 bp, 11 predicted proteins | sample CV88metaG_FD_185993 | JGI IMG/M metagenome (GOLD analysis project Ga0256828, IMG submission 185993) | Hydrothermal vent microbial communities from East Pacific Rise, Pacific Ocean - CV88 | ecosystem: Environmental > Aquatic > Marine > Hydrothermal vents | place: Pacific Ocean: East Pacific Rise... | reverse complement strand
CCAGCTACATCATCAAGGGTAATATATAGATGGTGCAAAGTGATTGTTGCATAAAGATTTTCAAACTCTAAGAGTGCATCAGCACTAGCTTTTGTAGTGATATGCTCCATTACAATTTTAAGCTTAGGAAATGCCTTTGCTAAAGCTTTATAAATTGGCACAAATTCAGCCTCTCTATCCATAACAAAGCCATCTGTTTCGCCATGAATATTTAGCACAATTCCTAAATCACTCATAATTTCAAGAGTTGGACGCAAACTCTCTACATCAATAGTGCTTACACCACCTTCACTATTTGTTGTAATTCCTGCTGGATAGAGCTTTATAGATAAAATTTCATCCTTAATGCTTTCTAAAAACTCTCTTGAGTAATCATTTTTAAAAAATAGTGTCATATAAGGTGTAAAAGTATCACCTTTTGTGGCATTTAAAATATCTTCTTTGTATCTTAAGAGTTGCTCTTTTGTGCTAATTGGAGGCAGAGTATTTGGCATTATAATTGCGCCACTAAATGTTTTAGAACTTAGTGGAGCTACTACTTTTAGCATATTATCTTGGCGAAGATGCAGGTGCATATCCAGCGGGGATGTAAGTTGCAGTTTCATTAAAATCCTTTACTATTAATAGGTTGTTATCTTTTGGAATTAACCAATATTTAATTCGTAGTTTACTCTTAAATGGTTTAAAATTCAATGGTTTATAGGGCAAATTGGCTCTAAATATAGGATTATGCAAAGTTTTGGGTTTAAAAGATTTTAGTGCAACTTTTGGGTAGTCTATTCCTCCTGGAAATAGTTGATTGCAAGAGGCTATTCGTTTTGCACTTTTAAGTGTAGCAAAAAGTGGATTATCAAACTCATAAAGCCACTTTGCATACTCTGAGCATGTTGGATAATATCTGCAACTAGCAGGTGTAAATTTAGATATATATTGATACCACTTAAGAGGTGCTGGAGCCATCTGTTTCCTTTTTTTATTCTAAAAAAATAAAAGCTCAAAAGCTATGGATGTGGTAAAATTACATACGATTTTGAGCCATTTATACTGTGATATATTGTTGTGCCGTAAACTCTTGTATAATATTTTAGCAAAATCTTTTGCAGAGTTGGCTCTATGCTTGGTTTAAACCAGCCATTATTACTTATAATTATTAAATATTTTGGCTTATCTTCATAGGTTTTTGGGCTTGTTCCTTCATAGCAAATGGCAATTTTAAACTTTTTGTTTAAAGCATTTATATAGGTATAATTTTTATCTGCTTGGTAATCTTGTGCGCCATCAAAAAATATTTTATTTACAATTTTACTCATAAATTTAGGCAAAGGGTTTGCCTCCCCAAAAGGAACAAGCACAACTTTGTTTGCTACTGTATAGTTGCCATCTTTTATAATATATGCAGAGTTTCTAAAGTTCTTGCTATCTTTATAGTATAGTGAACCTACAATAATTATTATCTTTTTAGAGCGCTCTAAAAATTTATCTAAATATGGATGCTCTAAATTTAAAAAATATGGTAGTAAAGATTCTGGTAAAATAACCATTTTTTTATTTTTGGCTATTGCATTATCTATTTTTTTTAGAGCAATATTTGTATATGTTACTTGGTTTTTTGGTAGCCATTTATCTTTTACACTAATATTTGTAGTTGTAAGTTCAATATCTCTTAGTGAATTTGCTTTTAATATAATTGGTTGTTTTAAATCTATTGCAAAGATTAAAAGTAGTAAAATATACCATTTTTTAAACACAATAAATAGAGATAATGTTGTTAATATTATAGTATAATGTAAGAGTGTTACACCAAAAATAGAGTTTGTAAATATAAGTTGTAGCTTTAGCCAATTAAAACCAAAAGGTTCAAAATTATTAATAATTAATAGTGATATTGCATTTAAAAATATTCTGGTTAATCGCCAATCTAAAGCTATAAAAATAAGTTCAATTCTTTTTGAGATAAGTTTAGATATATATGCAAAAAAGAGAAATACAGTAGCATAAATTAAGCCAATTAATATAATAACAAATGGCACAAGGTATGGGTAGTTATAGTAAATAAAACTAACGCCCATCCACCAAAGCCAAAAAATTGCTATAAAAAATCCACTAAAAAACCATACAGAAACTCTTGCTTTTAATAATTTATATAGACCCAAAAGAGCAAATATAGAGTTAATAGCAAGTAAATAGTATCCATCAATAAGCTTAAAATGCTCAATATATATAAAAGCAGAGAGAAATATTGCTATTATCAAGCCTTCTATTATATGGTTGGTGGTAAAATATTTTCTAATTTTCATATTAAAGGACCTTTTATGTCAAATACACTTATGCAATTTGTTCCAATTATAGCACTTTTTGCTATTTTTTACTTTTTAATAATACGCCCACAGCAAAAGGCTCAAAAAGAGCATCAAGCAATGTTAGAATCACTTAAAAAAGGTGATAAAATTGTAACTAATGGTGGCTTAATAGCTGATGTAGTTAAGCCAGAAGAGGAGTTTATTAAAATTAGACTCAATGATGAAACAGTTGTAAAGCTAGATAGAGCTTATGTAGCTAAAAAAATAGATTAAATGGTAGTGCAATGGGAAAACTAAATTATAGAGTTGTAATATTTATTTTAGCACTAATTTTTGGAGTTGTATTTTCAATTCCTAGCTTAGTGCAAAGTAATAGTGGTAAAAAGATTACCCTAGGGCTAGATTTGCAAGGTGGTTTACATATGCTTCTTGGTATAAAAAGCGAAGAGGCAGTAAAATCTTATACAAAATCTTTAGCATCAACAGCAAAATTTATTCTTGATAAAAAGGATATAACTATTATAGATAGTAATCTTAAAGATAATAGTGTAGAGCTTACATTTGCTGATAATGAAGATGCAAAGAGTGCATATGAAGTGCTTAAAAAAGAGTTGGTTAATGCTAATGTTACTAATAGTGCAACAACAGTAAAGATTGAGCTTACTCCAAAAGAGATAGCGAAAGTTAAGCAAAAAGCAATTAATCAAGCAGTTGAAACAATAAGAAATCGTCTTAATCAATTTGGACTTGCTGAACCTTTGGTTGCAAAACAGGGAAAAGATAAAATCTTAGTTGAAGTGCCAGGAATTAAGAGTGCAAAAGATGAGCAAAGAATTAGAGATTTAATTGCAAAACAAGCTCACTTACAGCTAATGGCAGTAGATGAAGATAGAGCCGATAGAGTCTATACAATGAGCAAAGAAGAGGCTAAAAAATATGGAGATGTAATTTTAGAAGATGTTAAAAATCCTAAAATTAAATATTTAGTTCGTCAAATTCCAATTTTAGATGGTTCAATGCTAACAGATTCTAAAGCGATATATGATAAAAATGGGCAACCAATAATTACATTTGTTTTAAATGGAGAGGGTGCTAAGATTTTTGGTAAATTCACAGAAAAAGCAGCTCCTACTCGTGCAAGACTTGCTATTGTTTTAGATAATAAAGTTTACTCTGCACCACATATTAACGAAAGAATAGGTGGTGGTAGAGGACAAATTAGTGGTGGATTTACTATAAATGAAGCAAACGATGTTGCTATTGCTTTGCGTTCTGGTGCGCTTTTGGCTCCTGTATATGTAGAGGAGAAAAGAAGTGTAGGACCAAGCCTTGGAGCAGATAGTATTAAGGCTAGTTCTATTGCGCTTGTTGGTGGATTTATTTTAGTTGTTCTATTTATGGCTTTATATTATGGAATGGCTGGAGTTATTGCTGATGTTGCACTTGTTGGAAACCTATTTTTAATTATTGCAATAATGAGTCTATTTGGAGCAACTTTAACACTTCCTGGAATGGCTGGTATTGTGCTAACTGTTGGTATGGCAGTAGATGCCAATGTTATTATTAATGAGAGAATTAGAGAGTTGCTTAGAGAAGGAAAAAGTGTTGCCAAAGCAATTGAAGATGGTTACTCAAATGCATTTACTGCAATTTGGGATGCCAATGTTACAACACTAATTGCTTCTACTTTACTCTTCTTTTATGGAACAGGACCAATTAAAGGTTTTGCAGTAACTATGACAATTGGTATTTTAGCTTCAATGCTAACTGCAATTTTAGGAACTCATGGAATTTATCAAATGGTGTTACCTAAGATTAAAAAAGATAAACTAAACTTTTGGTTTGGTATTAAGGGGGTAAAATAATGGAGTTTTTTAAATATAAAAAGCCAATAGCTCTTATGGCTAAGGCTAAATATTTTGGTTTACTCTCTTTGAGTGTAGTTTTAATTTCATGGGTTCTTATTTTTACAAAAGGTTTTAATTATGGAATTGATTTTGCAGGTGGAACACTAATTCAAGTTAAATATGATAAAAAAGCCCCTCTAAAGCAAATTAGAAGTGATCTTAGCAAAAATAAGAAATATAAAGATGCAACAGTTACATATTTTGGTAGTGATAAAGAGATTGTTATTAGGGTGCAAACTACATCAAAATCAGTTGGTAATGATGTGGGGGATGAAGTTAGAAAATTGCTTAAAAATACAGGAAAACTAGAGATTCGCCGTGTTGATATGGTTGGTCCAAAAATTGGTGGAGAGCTTAGAGAAAAGGGGCTTAAAGCTACAGTTCTTGCAATTTTGGGTATTTTAATCTATTTAACATTTAGATTTGAGTGGAGATTTGCTTTGGCTTCTGTGATTGCTTTGGTGCATGATGTATCTATTGCAATGGGTGCTTTAGCACTATTTCAAGTTCCATTTAACTTAGATATTTTAGCAGCTATTTTAACAATTTTGGGATATTCACTAAATGATACTATTATTGTATTTGATAGAATTAGAGAGAGTTTGGTTAAGTTAAAGAGTGTAATTTTAAGTGAAGTAATTGATGAATCAGTTACAAAAACGCTATCAAGAACAACTTTAACTTCATTAACAACATTCTTTGTTGTATTTGTGCTTTATCTATTTGGTGGCGAAATTCTAAAAGGGTTTAGTTTTACACTATTAGTGGGTGTAGTTGTGGGAACATACTCATCTATTTTTATAGCATCTCCAGTTTTAATTTGGCTTGGATTTGATGTAAAAGAGTATAAAGAGAAGTTAGCCGAGAAGAAAAAAAGAGAGATAGAAAAAGAGAAGTTAAGAAGCCAGTTTGAGCAGGGTGTTGTATAATTTATTGTATAAAAATTAATTAATTGAGGTGTATGTGAAGATATTTAAAATTTTACTAATCTTTTTTGTATCAATTGGCGTATTAAATGCCCAGTTGCCACAATCAATTAGTGATATGATTTATAAAGATAGAATTGAGCCTAGTAATTTAAGCATATTAATTACAAATAAAAGAGATGGCTCTATTGTTGCATCGCTTAATCCTTATAAGCCTATGGTTCCAGCCTCTGTTGCAAAGATTGCAACAGCATATGCGGTGCTTTTAGAATTTGGAAAAAATTTTAAGTGGCCAACGCAAGTTTATTATAGTGGTAAAATTAAAAATGGCACACTACAAGGTGATATTATTGTAAAGGGGTATGGAGATCCTACTTTAAATGCAAATGATTTAAAGAGCTTTGCAAAAAAATTAAGAAGCTATGGTATTAGAGCAATTAGTGGTAAATTAATTATAGATAGAACATTTTTTAAAAATAGTCCAAAAATTAGTTCTGGTTTTGATAAAAATTATTTGAGTGAATATAATGCAATGCCTGATGCATTGATGTTTAATGATCATTTAAACAAATTAGAGATTATTCCAAGTCAAAATGGAGTAGTTGCAAAACGCTTTTTTGGAGATAAGAGTTTTAAGGTAATTAACCATTTAAAAGCAACAAATAAGGCTTGTAGAAGACCATATAATTGGCCAAAAATGAGATTTTTTAAAGATGGTGATAGTATAGGTGTAGCTTTAGATGGAACTTTTTCTACAAAGTGCCATCCAATAATTTTAAATAGAGTTCTGGCTAAAACATATAAAAGTTTTTACTACTCTTTTGCGTATTATTTAAAACAAAGTGGAATTAGTTTTAGTGGTGGTCTTAGACTCCAAAAGGTGCCAAAGAGCGCAAAACTTCTATTTACACACTACTCTAAACCATTAATTCAAATTGTTTCAAAAACACTTAAAAAGAGTAACAACCTCTATGCAAGGCATCTATTTTTAATTTTAGGAGCAAAGCGCTATGGATACCCTGCAACAATAGAGAAATCACAAAGAGCAATTAGAGAGATTTTGGGTGCTAAAGGTGTGCTTGATAGTGATGATTTTATCTATAATGGATGTGGTTTAACAAAAAAAGCTAGATTAAAAGCAACAAGTGCAGCAAAAATTTTAGATAGTGCATATAGAGATTTTGGAGATAGTTGGCTAAATGCCTTATCAATTGCTGGAGTTGATGGCACACTAAAAAAGAGATTTAGATATACAATAGTTAAAAATAGAGCTTTTATGAAAACAGGAACACTAAAAAAAGCCAAAAATATTGCAGGTTTTGTAAAGTCAATAAATGGGAATTTGTATAATTGTGTAATATTTTATAATGGCGCAAAAATATGGCTTGGTAGAGATGTGCAAAATAAGATAATTACTTGGTTAGTTAAGCAGTAGTTTTTGAGCAAAGCTCAAAAAAGCTGAGAGCGAAAAGCTGAAAGCTTTTTTTGAGGTGAGGCTTAAGCCTCACTTTTTTAAAAATAAAACAATATAGCTTTTAGCTTTGTGCTTTAAGCTTTCAGCTAAAAAACGAAGTTTTTAAAAAAAAGGGATTAAATGCAATTTAAAAAATATCCATTCGAGAGGTTAAATGAATTGTTAGATGGTGTAGAGCCAAATAGTAGCTACTCTCCAATTTCGCTAACAATTGGAGAGCCACAATTTGAAACACCAAAGTTTATTAAAGAGGCTTTGGCAAATAGTTTAGATTTGTTAAATAAGTATCCAAAAAGTAGTGGAGAGATAGAGCTTAAAGAGGCACAACTTGGCTATTTAAAGCGAAATTTTAATGTAGAGCTAACTTTAGAGCAAATAATACCCACATTTGGAACAAGAGAGGTTTTATTTAACTTTCCTCAATTCTACTTAAGCTCTAAAGATGAGCCAAAGATGGCTTTTGTTAATCCATTTTATCAAATTTATGAGGGTGCTAGTATTGCAAGTGGGGCTGATGTAGTTTATTTGAATTTAGAGAAAGCAAATGGTTATAAACCTGTAATTAATAAAGAGAAGCTAGAGGGTGTTGATATTGTAATTTTAAATACTCCAAGTAATCCAACAGCAAGTGTTATGAGCCTTGAAGAGATGAAGAGTTGGGTTAAATTAGCTTTAGAGATGGATTTTTTGCTTATTAATGATGAGTGTTATATTGAACTATATTTAGATAAACCAATTCCATCGCTTTTAAATGCTTCAGTTGAAGTTGGAAATAGTGAATTTAAAAATGTTTTAGTGCTTAACTCTATCTCAAAACGCTCTAGCGCTCCTGGGCTAAGAAGCGGATTTATTGCTGGAGATAGAGATATTTTAAAAGAGTATTTAAGATATAGAACATATGTAGGGTGTGCAATTCCTTTGCCTTTACAAAAAGCAGCAGCAGTTGCTTGGAGCGATGATAAGCATGTAGAGCCTTTTAGAGAAGCTTACAAAGAGAATATGCTTTTAGCTAAAGATATTTTAGGTGTAGAGATACCAGAGGCAACTTTTTATATTTGGATAGAGGTTGAAGATGCAATACAAAAGGCAAAAGAGTTATACAAAGAGTATAATGTAAAAGTATTGCCAGGTGAATTTTTAGGCAGAGAGGGTGCTGGAGTTAATTATTGGAGAATAGCTTTAGTTTATGATCCAAAAGTTACAAAAGAGGCACTAGAGAGAGTGGCAGAGTTTTTAGAAAAATATTAATAAAGGGATTAGTGTGCAAGAGAATATAAATATAGAAGAGTTAAAAAATGATAAAGAGTTTTTAGAGAATTTAAAAAAGTTAGAAGAAGAGGTTGCTAGTAGCGACTCTTTAGCTAAGACTTATCAGCTTTTGGATGTTAAATTAAGCATTTCACCAGATGATGAAGAGGCTATAAATAAGCTTTTTCAAAAGATTGTAGATGGTTCTTTTAGTTTAATTGCTTCTAAAATAGAAGAGGCAAAAGAGTTAAATTTAAGCAACCCAGAAGAGTGGGCTGCAGCTCGTGGGATTTATGAGTATGCTATTCAAAGATATAGTGAAAATGATACAAAATCAGCACAAGAGCTATTTTTGGCTTTGCATCATACAATTAGTGATTTTGAGGTTAAAGAGGCTATGATGGTTCATGCAGCTGCAATTTCTAGCAATTATAGCTTTGATGATTTTACAACTAAACTTACAAAGATTGATGATAGCGACTTTAGCGACCCAAAAGCAGTTTTTATTACAGATTTTGTGCAACCTGTTGATATTTTGCTAGAGATGTTTAAAGATGAAGTTGCAAAACTAAATGAGAGATTAGAGAAACTTAAGAGAGCGCAAGAGAGTTAATGACGCATAGAGCTTAAGGCATAGAGCAAAGAGCAAAATAAAAAATCTTTAAGCTCTAAGTTAATTCACAAATAAGGAAACAAAGTTGCATATACATTTTATAGGAATTGGTGGTATTGGTTTATCGGCTTTGGCAAAGTTTTTAGCTGGGCAGGGGCTAAAGATTAGTGGTAGTGATGTTAGCAAGAGTGAAATTACAGATGATTTGGCAATAAATTTTGGTGCGCAAATTACTATTCCTCACCATCCAAACGCAGTTGAGGGTGCTGATATGGTAATTTACTCTGCTGTAATTCGCCCAAATAATGTAGAGTATAAAAGAGCAAAAGAGCTTGGAATTAAGTTGCTTCCAAGAAAAGAGGCACTTAAGTTTATTTTAAAAGATAGTCGTGTATTTGGAGTAGCTGGAGCGCATGGTAAAAGCACAACATCTGCAATTTTAGCCTCTATTTTGCAAGAGAGCAATGCTTTAATTGGAGCAATATCTAAAGAGTTTGGTTCTAATGTTCGCGCAGTTGATAGCAAAGATGTTGTTTTTGAAGCTGATGAGAGTGATGCAAGTTTTTTAAACTCTAATCCATATTTAGCAATTGTAACCAATGTTGAGCCTGAACATATGGAGTATTATGAGTATGATGAAGAGCGCTTTTATAAGGCGTATCGCGACTTTTTAGAGTTGGCAAAGCTAAGAGTTTTAAATGGAGAAGATGAGTTTTTAAGCAAACAGGGTGATTTAGAGAATATCTATTTATATCCAAGTAAAGATATTAAAGATGTAGAGTATATTTTAATAGATAAAAAGCCACATACACGTTTTAAATTAAGAGATTTTGGTGAGTTTGATGTTTTTGGACTAGGCTTTCATATTGCAATAGATGCAGCTTTGGCAATTTTAGCAGCACTTGAGCTTGGCTTAGATATTGAGAGTATAAGAGAGAATTTACTTAAATATAAAGGTATTAAAAAGCGCTTTGATGTGGTGCAAAATAATGGAATGGTTGTAATTGATGATTATGGGCATCACCCTACAGAGATAAAAGCTACTATGAATTCAATTAAAGAGTATGCTAAACTTTTAGGAGTAAATAGAATTTATGCAATTTGGCAACCACATAAATATAGTAGAACAATAGATAACTTACCAGGCTTTGTAGAGTGCTTTGATGGTGTGGATGAACTTACAATCCTCCCAATTTGGGCAGCTGGAGAGGTAGAAGTTGATATTGACTTAAAAGGTGCTTTTAGTCGCTACAATTTAACAATGGCAGAGCGCATAACAAAAAAAGATAGCAAAGTTTATATCTATGATAAAGATGGAAATACAATCAAAAAATATAAAGATGGCTTAGTAGTAGCCTTTGGCGCAGGAGATATAACTTACCAAATTAGGGGTGAAAAGTAGTTATGAGTTTTGAATTATGAATTTTGAGTTATAGATTGAGAAATTTATTAAAATTTGTTATAATGACTATACTACATAAAAGTTAAGAGGATAAAATGAAATTTAGCATAAAAGAGTTGGGCAAAATTAAAAGTGCTGATTTTGAAGTTAAAGATTTAACTATTTTTGTTGGTAAAAATAGCACCAATAAAAGTTATGCTGCACATACTGTTTATATGCTAAATAAAGCTATTTATGAGCTTGACTCTATTTTTATGGATTATATTAATAATGAACTATTTGAAGTATATTTAGAAAAAAATCGAAAGTTTTTACAAGATATAGAGTTATTAAAACGAAAAGAAATTTTTAGTGAAACAACTGTAAATATTAATGAAGATGGAACAAAAACACCATTTGCTGTTAATGTAGAATTTGAAATTAAAAATAATCAACAATTGATAGATGATATAATTAAAAGTATTATTAAATATCTTAATGATTTTATTTTGAAAGAAGTAAACAATAATTTTAATAGCAATTCAGATATTATCAGCGATATCAATTTGCATACAAAATGCAAAATAGATCTAAATAAAATCAATAAATTTGAAATGGATACCATACAGGTAAACACAAATACTAATATAGAATTTTTAAAAAGTATATTTGATAAAATATTAAACATATTTAGTAAAAATTTAATATCAAATAAAGAATACTATTTTCCAGCTTCAAGAACGGGGTTTGTTTTAGCATTTGATGAAATTATTTCTGGATTGCTAAGAGATAAATTTAGCAATAAAAGTTCATCAACAAAATTAACAAAACCAACTATAGATTTTTTACTAATGTTTTCTGATATTAAATCAAGTCGTTTTGAGATTATACAAAGAGATGTATTAATGATTGAAGACTCTTTAGAAGAGTATAGAAAAAAATTAAATGATATTTTAAAATTTATAGAAGAGAAAATGATAAAAGGAAAAATAGTAAGAGAGGATACTTTATTAAATAATAAAGAGTTTTATTTTAAACCAAATAATGCCAAAGAGTTAGAGCTGTTTTTAACATCATCTTCAACTGTTGAAATGTTGCCACTAATTGTTTTTTTGCAGAATATAGATAATTTAAAAGATATATTATTAATTATAGAAGAGCCTGAAGCTCATTTACACCCACAAGCTCAAATTGAGATGGCAAGACTTTTAGTTATGCTTGTAAATGCAGGAGCAAAAGTTTTAGTTACTACTCATAGTGATTATATTATTAGTGAAATTAGTAATTGTATAAAGCTTTCAAATGTTAATAAAAATGAGCAAATAGCTTACCTAAAAAAATATAACTTAAATAGTGATATTATAATTTCTCAAGATAATGTATCTGCTTACCTATTTAAAGATAATAAAAATGAAGTAGAAGTTAAAGAACTAAAGATAGATAGCTTTGGTATAAATAATGAGAATTTTGATGAAGTTTTAGATGAACTTTTAGATAGAACACAAGAGATTAATGAAAGTATAGAAGGTTAAAGATGCCTTTTAATGGAGTTTTTAATACTAAAGATAGGTGTGTTGAGAGTGAATGCAGAGTAAATAGGAAAAATATTAAAACAATATATAAACCTGATGAAGGAATTAAAGATAATAGTATAAAACAGACTCTTTTTAATAGACAAATAGAGCCAAAAATGTGCGATTGCATAATTGAATGTCAAGATGGAAAAATAGTAATATTAGAGATACTTTGTGGAACATTAACTAATAGTGAATTAAATGATAAAACAAAGCAACTTGAAAATTGTTATAAGATTGCAAAAGAAAAAAGTATAAAAGTTGATAAAATATATTTAGCATATAAAAAATTAGACAAAAAGTCAGCTCTTTTATTGAAAAAAAAATTAGTTACTCAAAGGGTTTTAGATAAAGCACTTTTATATTTTGATAAATTATTAATAGATATTGGATGTTGAGATAATGAATAATTTATGGGCAAATGATAAATTGGCAAAGCTTTGTAATAAACTTGATTTAGATGAACATATTGGTTCTTTGACCTCTTTATTTGCTAGGCAAAAGAGTGTTGTTATGCTTGGGGATAGCGCTCAACATGCTAAGTTTATAAAAGCGCTTGATGGGCTAGAGTTGCCTTTAATGCCTGAGCTTCCAAATATGGATGATTTAATTAATAGACTCTCTAAAGAGGCTACTTTGAGCCTTGATTTAATCTATCTTTTTGTTAAGCAAATCTATTTTTTTAATAAATTAAGGGCTTCTACTTTGCCTCCTATTTGGCAAAAATTAATTAGCTCTATTGAGATTCCACAAGAGATTTTAGAGATAACTACCTATTTTAATGAAGAGGGTTTAATAGATAGTGCAAAAGAGAGTGAACTCTATGAGATAGAGATGGCACTAGAGCGCATTAAACAGGAGCAAAAGGGAAAACTTGCTTCAATCTTGGGTAGTAGCTCTTTAAAAGATTACTTAGTTGATAGCTCAATTCATCTATATTATGGACAAGAGAGTCTGCTTGTGCGTGGTGGATTTAGCCGTGTTTTAAAAGCAACTGTAATTGGGCGAAGTAGTGGGGGCTTTTTTTATGTGGTTCCAAATGCGCTAGAGAGCCTAAAGCAAAGAAAGAGCGACCTTTTAGATAGGCAGCAGCAAATTTATCAAAAATATGCCAAAATTTTTAGTTCCACAATGCATAAGTGGTGGAGATTTTTGCAATTTTTAAACAAAGAGTTTGATAGAGTCGATCACTACTTTGCAAGAGCAAAAATGCTAAAGCAAAACGATTTAGAATTAATTTTACCAAGCAAGGGTAAAGAGATAAAGTTGAGTGCATTTGAGCATCCAGCTATTAGCGATGTAGTGCCAATTGATATTGAGTTTAAAAGCCGTATTATACTTGTTACGGGTGTAAATGCTGGTGGTAAAACAATGCTTTTAAAATCGATTTTGAGTGCAGCTTTAATGAGTAAATATTTAATTCCTTTTAAGTGCAATCCACACAAAAGCAGAGTTGGAAACTTTGAAAATATTGAAGCAATATTAGATGACCCACAATCTGTAAAAAACGATATATCTACATTTGCAGGTAGGGTTGTAGAGTTTAATAAACTCTTTAAACTTAAAAATGCACTTGTTGGAGTAGATGAGATAGAGCTAGGAACCGATGCTGATGAAGCAGCAGCACTATTTAGAGTGCTTTTAGAAGAGTTAAGTTTTAGAGATATTTATTTTGTTGTAACAAC
>Ga0256828_1001828_pt1 | contig 13109 bp, 17 predicted proteins | sample CV88metaG_FD_185993 | JGI IMG/M metagenome (GOLD analysis project Ga0256828, IMG submission 185993) | Hydrothermal vent microbial communities from East Pacific Rise, Pacific Ocean - CV88 | ecosystem: Environmental > Aquatic > Marine > Hydrothermal vents | place: Pacific Ocean: East Pacific Rise... | reverse complement strand
CTCAGCCTTTAACCCTTTAAAATCAAACCGAGTTGCCACCTCTTTTTCTGCCATCACAATCGCATTTTTCATCTCCATCATATCAAGCTTTGCTGTTATATCAAAATAGTGGTCTTTTGCCATTTTTAGTTCTCCTCTTTATATTGTTTGATTGTCATATTGATATCTTCATCAAATAGATTAGATATATCACTTTTAGAATATATATTCACCAATAAGATTTCATCTTTTGTTATCAGATACGTAATAATCCTATATCCAGCACTTTTACCTTTATGGTTATCACTATTCTTTATACGTACTTTATAGAGATCCATAAATAGTTCTCTACCTTGCCTTGGATTATCTTTCAAACTATTGGTAAAAGTCTTCAAATCATTTTTTAAACTTTTATAGCGTTTGGCTAATTTTTTAGCACTCTTCCTAAAATCGTCAGAGTAGAGTACCTCCATCTAAAGCTCATCCCATAATGTATCTATAGGGTGTGCTTTTTTCTTACCAGACTTTATAAGCTCTGCTTCATCTAAAGAGTGAAATACTTGCTCTTTAAATGTAGCTAACTCTTGTAGTCTTAAAGCATCTTTCATCTTCTCATACTCATCTTTAGAGACCATAACTGCTTCTATACGATTATTTTTAAGCACTGCTAACTTCTCTACCGTACTATCTTTAATCTGAGCCAAATACATTCCAAACTTCTTTGCAAACTCAGAAGAGGGAATCAGTTCATTATTTTCATAGGCTACCATACCGACTCCTTTTACGGAAAGTATTCCGTGTTATTTTGTGTATTATAGCATATTATACGTTTTTAGATAAGGGTAGAGAGAATTTTTTAGAAGGCGTTCGTAGGAAAAAATATACCATTATTGCCAATACAACAGCCTCAAGAGATATTGCTAAGCTACTTAAAAAAGGGTGTATTCAACAAGTAGCCAAAACTACTAGTAGAAATACACACTATGAGATGGTCATTGAGTAGTCTTACTTCTCAATCCTCATCATGGCAATCTTGCCATGGACAACATCTAGTTTGGTAAGTGCTGTGATGGCTTCTTGCATTTGGCTCTCTTTACAGAGGTGTGTGGTAAAGAGGAGTTTTGCTATCTTTTCGGCGTTGGTTGGTTTTTGAAGCATCGCTTCAATAGAGATGCCAAACTCTCCTAGTGTGGAGGTGACTTCTGCTAAGACACCACTCTCATCTGAGACCTCTAAACGCAGGTAGTATTGTGTGGTAATCTCCTCTTTTGGAAGGAGTTTCAAGGCTGACTCTATGCCTCTTTTGTAGCCTAGCATAGGTCCTTTGTTTCCACGAACAATGTCCACAATGTCAGAGATAACAGCACTCGCAGTCGCATCTCCACCAGCACCAGGTCCATAGTACATCGTCTCACCTACTCTGTCACCTACAACAGTTACAGCATTCATCACACCATCTACTTTGGCTATCATACTCTCTTGAGGAATCATCGTGGCATGTACGCGAAGCTCTACACCCTCACCTACTTTTTTGGCAATTCCAAGGAGTTTAATCTCATATCCAAACTCTTTAGCAAAGGCTACATCTGTTTGGGTAATGTTCTCAATTCCTTCAATAAGAATATCTTCTGGTTTCGCATCAATCCCATAAGCGATACTTGCTAAGATGAGAAGCTTGTGGGAGGCATCAAACCCACCCACATCAAAGGTTGGGTCAGCCTCAGCGTATCCTAACTCTTGTGCCTCTTTTAAAATAGCATCATACTGTGCACCCTCATTAATCATCTTTGTAAGCATATAGTTACACGTTCCATTCATAATGCCCTGAATAGACTCAATATGGTTTGCACTTAGCCCTGTACGCAATGCTCCAATAATAGGAATTCCCCCAGCTGTACTGGCTTCATACATAAAAGGAATATCTCCAGCTAAGGCTTGAAGCTCATAACGGTGGTAAGCTAGGAGTGCTTTGTTGGCAGTGACGACTGCTTTGCCATTGGCAAGGGCTTGTTTAACCAATGCGTAAGGCTCTTCTACCCCACCCATAAGCTCTACAACAATATCAATTTCAGGGTCATTGACCACATCAAGAGGATTATCAGAGAGAACAATACTGACCCCTCTGTCTTTATTGAGGTTTTTAACCACCCCAGACTTCGCAACAATCTTCTTCCCTGCTCTTGCCTCTATGACATCAGCATTGGCTTCAAGAATATTTGCAACACTCGCTCCAACTGTCCCTACACCTAAAATTCCAATTTTAACCATTACTTCGCCTCTGCTTCTAATTTTTTCAAAAATTTCTTAATATTCTTCGCTGCTTGACGAATACGTTTTTCATTTTCAATGAGTGCAATACGTACATACTCATCACCATACTTTCCAAATCCAACACCAGGACTTACAGCAACACCTGCTTCAAGAAGGAGTTGTTTAGAGAACTCTAAACTCCCTAAATGGCGTGCTACTTCAGGAATTTTACCCCAAATAAACATACTCGCATCAGGTTTACCCATCTTCCAACCAGCATTCTCAAACGCTTCTAGCATCACATCACGTCTTTTTTGGTAACGTGGAATAATCTGCTCATCTGGTACATAGTAATGCTCCTCAAGTGCCACTGTGGCTGCGACTTGAATAGGGGTAAACATACCATAGTCTAACCACGACTTAATACTCTGTAATGCACCAATGAGTTTTTTATTTCCTACAACAAATCCTACTCTCCAACCAGCCATATTGTATGACTTTGAGAGTGTGTAAGACTCCACTGCAACATCTTTTGCACCCTCTACTTCCATAATAGAAGGGGTTTTATAGCCATCAAAGGTAATATCAGCATAAGCAATATCAGAGATAATATAAAAACGCTTCTCTTTCGCAAGGGCAACCAAACGCTCATAAAACTGAGGGGTTACGGTTGCTGTGGTAGGGTTATGAGGGAAGTTCACCACAAGAAACTTTGGTTTAGGAATAGAGTTCTCTAACGCCTCTTTCACATCGGCAATAAACTTATCTTCATCGACTTTAAAGTTCTCTTCATCAAAGACTAACTTCATCTTCTCCACATTTGCCCCTGCTAAAATGAAGGCTTGTGAGTGAATAGGATAGGTAGGGTCTGGTACAATGGCTACATCACCAGGGTTAGCAATGGCGTGAACAAGATGCACATACCCCTCTTTACTCCCCATGGTTGCGACAATTTCACTATCGGGGTCTAAGGTAGCACCATATTTACGTTTATACCAGTGGCTCATAGCAAGACGCAGTTTATAGATACCCTTTGAGGCAGAGTAACCGTGTGTTTTAGGCTTTTGGGCTGTTTCACAAAGCTTATCAATAATGGGTTGAGGCGTAGGGGCATCTGGATTTCCCATAGAGAAGTCAATAATATCTGCACCCTCACGACGCATCTTCATCTTTAAATCATTAATCTCTGCAAAGAGATATTTTGGTAATCTATTTATTTTTTCAAATTGAATTTCATCAAACATCGTCTCTCTCTTTATTTTTTATTCATTTCTATCACACTCACAGCCTCACTGGGTGTTTTGGTTGCATTGGCAATCACGGTTTCTATATTTAACATCGGGTTGACATCTCCTTCGAGGTTGACACTTTTAGGCTCAACCACTCCCTCATTTTCACTGAGTGTCTTGGCTTGGAAGTGAGAGAGAAAGTACCAACTCACATACCCTAAGAGTCCTAAAGCGATTAGAAAAACCCATAGAGGTGTCCCTCTTCTCTCATCAACAAGTGCATGAGAAACAGTCATTCCCTCCTCTTCTTGATGTGCTTCATAGTAGGCTTTTGCCTCTTTTTTTACACCCTCAAGGTCAAGATGATACTCACGCTCTAAAATAGAGATAAACCCTAACGCCTTAGCACGTTTTAACACTTCAAACTCTCCATTGAAGAGGGCTTGGAGATTATTGGGGGCAATATTGGTGCGTGAGGCAATCTCTTCTAGGGTGTGGTCTTGGAGTAATTCACTTAATGGCATAACCCATCCTATGTATTAAAATCGCACCTGCTGCACTCACATTTAATGAGTCAAAGGCGTGGTGCATCTGAATGCTCACAAAAGAATCAATCCTCTTTTGAACACGTTTTGAGATACCTTTTCCTTCACTCCCTAATACTAAGAGTCTTTTTTTCGGAAAAGTGAGTGTCTCAATGGGTTCACCCTCCATAGAAGCACCATAAAAAGAGAAACCTTTTTGAGAGAGTTCATTGAGGTTATCTAAAATATTGTGGCTAATCAAAAAAGGCATATCAAGCAATGCACCAGAACTACTTCTTGCAATGGCTGAGAAGTTCAACTGCTTCACCCCTGAAGCAATAATGCCATCGACACCCAAAGCATAAGCTGTACGGACAATCGCACCAATGTTTCCTACATCGGTTAAACCATCAAGTACCACAATGAAACCACTCTGTTTCATCTCTTCAAAAGGGGTCTCTTCAAAAGGATTCATCTCCACCAAAATACCTTGATGGTTTCCACCCTTTGCCATAGACTGTGCCCACTTCTCCTCTAAAAACTTAATCTTATCGTGGTACTTGTGAAAGAGTGCTTGAGGTAAGACATTTTTTTTTGCAACGTAAACTGTTTTAACGTCTTCTTCTTTATGCTCTAAGGCATAAAGAGAGACCTGTTTTCCATATATAATCATAGAGAAGATTTTATCTAATTTTAGCTTTTAGTGGTGTTAATTGCTAATGAGGTGGGTATACCACTCTTTGACTGACTTGTCACTCAGTTGTGCTAAGAGCTTTGCTTTAACTTTGGGAGGGAGGTCTAAGTTTAATACTTCGCTAAAAGAGAGACTCTTTTGGGTCGATTTTTCAGCGTGAATAACCACCACCCACTCTCCACGAATGCTCACCTCTTCAAACGCTTTTTGAATCTCTACCACACTCCCACGATAGTAGCGTTGGTACTTCTTGGTTAACTCTTTGGCTAAGAAGAGTTCACGCTCTGGGTCAATGGCTTCAATCTCTTTGAGTAACTTCTCTAAACGGTGAGGGGCTTCATAGAGGACTGTGTTGTACCCATTTCCCATCGCCTCATTTAGTGCTGAGGCTCTCTCTTTTCCTTTATGAGGTAAAAAAGCATAAAAGAGGAATTTTCCCTCTTCAAAACCTGATGCAGCGTAAGCTGTTGTCACAGCTGATGCCCCTGCTAAGACATCGTATGATAAACCTCTCTCTTGAGCGTACGCCACGAGTAACTGCCCAGGGTCGGAGATGACAGGCATACCTGCATCACTCACATAGACCACCTCTTCTGTTTCAAGACGCTCTTGGAGGGTATCGAGGCGTGATTGACCATTGTGTTCATTAAAAGAGATAAACTCAGCATCTGGATAGACCATATCAAATCGCTCCTCTAAAAGGCGTAAAAGGCGTTTGGTTTGGCGTGTATCTTCACATAAAAAGAGTGTGGCTCTCTCAAAGAGTCGCATCGCACGAATGGTAATATCTTGGGGGTTTCCAATAGGTGTAGGAATAAAAGTAATCATTGTTTTTCTTTCAGATGCGTATTTACGCAAGGGGTGTTTAGAAGAGTGAAGCCTTCCAAAAAGGAGGCTTCAAGAAGCAATACCTTATGAAAGGTTGTATTTTTTCTTAAATTTATCTACTCTACCAGCAGCATCAAGAATCTTCTCTGAACCTGTAAAGAATGGGTGACACGCATTACAGATATCAATACTCATCTCTGACTTATTTGATTTTGTTACAAACTCGTTTCCACAAGCACACTTTACTTGACACTCCATGTAATCTGGGTGAATATCTTTTCTCATATTGTTTCCTTTGAAAGTTTCTGTTTATGACAGGTAACTAGCCTGTTCTAGCCTAAAGCTCTTCCCTCTTCATTCTGAAAAAGTGTTGTTGCAACAGTCTAGCTGAGACAACGTTTTGAGGCGAAATTATAGCAAAATAGCTTTAAGATTTTATAAAAGGACAGAAGATGCCACAGCACACACAGCTGTTTCACTCTTCAGTACCAGTGGTGTCTGAAAGCCTACAATCTTCTCTTGAGAAAAGAGTGCTACCTCCTCAGTGGTAAATCCTCCCTCACACCCAATGACAATCGTATCAAAACAGCTCTCTTCCACAAAATGTTCCCTTGAGAAGTTTAACATTTTTGCTTCTGGATATTCTGCCACAAATGCCTCTAAACTCTCTACCATCTCAAGTTCCATCATCACAGAGCGACCTGATTGTTGGGAGGAGTTGAGCAGAATCTTCTCTAGACGTTTAAAATCTAACTTAAAACTCTTTTGTGAACGCAAACAGTAGATAAAACTAATCTTTGCTACCCCCATCTCATTGAGTGAAGGGAGCATCTTCTCTACATTTTTAGGGTCAATCACACACCAACCCAGATGTAAATGGTGTGGTGCTTTTACCTCTAAGAGCCTTTGAGCCTCAAGTGTCAAAGAGATTTGACGCTTATCAATAGCAATCACTTCATAGGTGTAGAGGTTGCCATCTTGAAGGTTTCTAAGGTGAATCCTATCATGGAGTTTATGTCTTCGTACCTTAAAGAGGTAACGGTGTTCATCACCAGTGAGGGTTAAAGAGGGACTCCCTGCTTGTGCATTATAAAGATATAACACCCTTAGCCTTTAACACCATTGCAACAACCATTAAGACCACAAAGAGTATCTGCACCACAGAGATTTTTACAAACGCTCCTTTAAGGAGTTTACGTGTCTTCTCATCGTCTAAGCGTGCTACTTTAATGAGTTTATACTTCTTAATCTCAATAAACATCATCAATGCCCAAATGACCACCATCACCATAATAGCCGTAGAGAATGCAAACTCTCCAATGACCAGTGCAACCACCCCTGTAAATGCTATCATAGTAATGAGTGCTTGAAAGCTCATTGTATAGATAAGACTCCAGCGTCTAAATGCTTGTGGACTCTCTTTTGCTAAGAGGGGTGTCAATGTCCCCACCACCAAAAAAAGAAGAAAAATTTGAACCAAAATACCGTGTGACGCGATGATTTCTGCACCCATAGAGAAAACTCCTTTGAATTAAAAAGGCATTATACCCTATTTTGCTATAATCAAAAACGATACGTTATTTATAAAGGTTTTCTATGCTCCTCTCTATTGACCACGCACTTGAAGCGATTGATTGTGCCATTGCTCCTGTCTCTTCGGAGATTCTTCCTATTGAGTCAACATGTGACCGTATTGTGGCTGAAGATATTTTTGCCACCTATGCCCTTCCTCGTTTTAACAACTCAGCTATGGACGGCTACGCTGTTCAAGCCCAAGATAGTGCCAAAGAGGTTAAAGTTGTAGGAACACTCTATGCTGGAGATGTCGCCTCGATGGAACTCCACCAAGGAGAAGCCATAAAAATTATGACGGGTGCGCCCATTCCCAAAGGGTGTGATGCCATTGTGCCTAAAGAGCAGATTCTCTCTACTTCACAAAGTACCATTACCCTTCCTTTAAGCATTCAACCCCAACAACATATTCGCTATGCTGGAGAAGATATCTCCCCTAAGTCTCTCTGCCTTCAAAAGGGTGACCGTATTAGCCCCTACTCTATTGCCCTCTTAGCCAGTCAAGGCATTACGCATATGAGTGTCTATCGAAAACTCAAAGTGGTACTCTTTGGTACAGGAGATGAGTTACGTCCTCACTATGAGACCATTCAACCCCATCAACTCTACAACTCCAACACCCCTATGCTCTTAGCACGCTCTGCACAATTAGGGTGTGATGTCCGTTTTATTCAGACACAAGTCGATACCCTTCAAGCCCTAGAAGAGGCGATTGTGATGGCACAAGATGCAGATATACTCATTACCTCTGGAGGGGTGAGTGTTGGAGATAAGGACTTTACCAAAGAGGCATTTGCCAATGTCGGTATGGTATCACACTTTCAAGGGGTGAAGATTAAACCAGGTAAGCCTACCTCATTTGGAATGTTAGGACGATGTGCTGTGTTAAATCTACCAGGCAATCCACTCGCTGCTATGGTAAACTATGAACTCTTTGTACGGGTGATGATTGCAAAGATGTCAGGAGAGCGTCACTACCACCACGCAACTATTCAGACAACATTAGCTGAACCATTAAAGATAAAATCAGGAAAGTATAGTGTGATTTTAGGGCAATATAAGGGGGAGAGTTTTCTTCCATTAGCCCAACAAAGACCTGGAATGATTTCACCTCTACAAGAGGCAAATACTATGCTTATTACCACCCCCGATGTTTCACATCTTCCAAAGGGGGCAAACGTCCATCTTCTCCCACTTACATGGGAGTGTCGTTGTGCAAGCAGACGCTCACTCTATACACAACCTAACGAGGGGTAATCCCCTCTAAAAAAAGATTAAAGTCCTGAGATGTAGTTTGATACTGCTTCAATGTCAGCATCACTCATTGTTGCCACTTGCCCTTTCATTAAAGCACCCATTCCAGCAACATTACGTGTTCCTGCTTTGTATGCTGAAATTTTCTCAGCCAAATCAGAAGCTTTCTCTCCAGCAATAAGAGCTGATTTCCCTAACGCTTTTTGCTTACCATCTGCACCGTGACACCCTGCACATTTTGCAAAAAGCTCTTTTCCTTTAGCGTTATCAACAACCACTGTTGTCACTTTCTCAACCACAGCCACTGGTGCAACTTTTACAGCTTCTGGTGTCACTTCAACAGCAGGCACTACTTTTGCTACAACCTCTTCTACAACCACAGCTTTTACTGGTGCTTGAGCTACTTCTTGTGCTTTCTCAACCACTTTAGTTGCCTCTTTTGTAGCAGGTGCTTCCACTTTTTTCTCAGCTGTTTTTACCTCTGTGTGTAGTGTTTGAACCTTCTCTTGAAGAGGAACTGTCACAGCTTCAGCTTTTTGTGCCACTTTTTGTGCTTCATCGGCTACTTTTTGTGCTACCTCTGCTACTTTTTCTGTCGCTTTAGCTTTGGCTTTTTCGACCATATCTGTTGCTACTTTTTGTGTCTCTTCAAGCTTTTGTGTTGCTACGGCTTTAACTTTCTCTACCATCGCTTCGTGGTTTGTTGAAACTGCCTCTTTGGCTTTTTCAACCACTTGTTGTGTTGCTTCGTGAGCTGTCTGCTTTGCTTGTTCAACATGTTTTTGAGCCTCTTCACCACAGCCACTTAATAAGATACCTGCGACCCCTAAAGAGAGTACGATTGATTTTTTCATTCTAAATCCTTTTATTAAAATAGCCATATTATACCTTAAATCATTTGAGGGTTTTCTATGGCACACCCCGTGAGTAACTTCTCCCATAAAAGAGGGTCACTCCACTCAGAGATAACTTGTGCAGAAAAAGTGAGTGACTCTAAGGTAATTTCACCCATTAAAACAGAGTGGGCATCTTCATAAAAACTCTGGGCATACCCCGTTTCTGTTTCATGCACAATCACACTCTCTAAAGAGACTTCACGCTCACCATTTTTCATCACAGTCACCGATAAAATACGCTCTACAATCAAATAGATAATACGGCTAAACTGTTCAGCTGAGGGAGAAACAGGTAGTTCTACCCAACGCTGACTATGTGCTTTCATCGCCTCTAAATAGGCACTATCATCACCACTCCAAAGAGCAATAGCGTGGTCAAATGACTCTATCATCTCTTTAATAGAACGCTTCATTAAACCAAAATCATAAACCATCTGACCATGGTCTAAATAGTTTGACTTTAAGAGTACCTCAACCTTGTAAGAGTGTCCATGAATATTCTCACGACAACGCTGTGTTGAACAACCACGCACAATATGGGCATTTTCAAATTTAAATAGTTTTCGAATTATCATAGGGCGATTTTAACCAATCTAACTTAAGGTATGCTCGGAGGGGTTATCTCCTCTCCTAAGAAGGCGTAGCTCTTTCCAATGCGTGCAACAGGCTCAAAGGAGATGCTTAAACGCTCTTTGTCTGTAATGGCTTCATCTTTGACAAATATCTGCTCAACATTGAGTACCAACGGAATGGTGCTTCCACCCCCTAAGTCTATCTCTTGGTTGAGTCTACACGCATACGCCACAGGTACGCCTGCAATTTTAGGAGGGAAACCCTCTACCATTGGCTCTGTCTCAATAGAGAATGCTTCTGCTTCACTCTGGTTTTTATCTAACCCTTTTGAGCTAAAGTGCATCTTCTCTAAATCTGACTCTTGCACCATACAGATGGTACACTTTTGGTGTTTACGAATGTTCGCTAAGGTATCTTTAGGTGTCCCATCGGCTTTATGCCCTACACTAATGAGTACCGACGCTGGCTCAGAAGAGAGTCCAATAAAGTAAGAAAAAGGGGCAATATTGACAACCCCTTCATCTTCAGTCACCACCCACGCAATAGGACGTGGAATAATGGTTTGAGCCATCAGCTTATAGTTCTCATTCATCTTTGTATCTTCATTTAAGTTAAATAACATTACTTTACCTTCCATACTTTTGGTGCTTCTTTGGTTGCATACGATGCAATCCACGCTGTGAGGGTCTTTAACTCCTCTGGGGTAAATTTCCCTTCATAAGGAGGCATCATCAAATGAAACCCCTCCCACGCTCCTTGACTCCCTTTGTTAATAGAGGCTATCATCTGAGCTTGGCTTCTCTTTTGTGCAATATGTGCAAAAGAGGGAGCAGTTTTATCTTGATAGAGTGCATGACAGTTATAACAACCCATCTTTACTACCAACTGCTCTCCCTTAGGGAGGGCATCAAAGGCTGCTTTGGCTTGCATCTGTTTTAAAAACTTCTCTTGGTCATAGAAGTCAAAAAGATACTCCCCAATGGCATATAACTCCTCTTGTGTCACATTCCCTTTTTGAGAAGGCATCACCCCGTAACTCTCTAGACTCTTCTTATCACAATAGGCTCTTTTTGCACTAGGTTCAATGACATACGACTGTATAAAAGGGATAAACTTACTCTCTTTCTCTTCAGGCATCGTAATGTGCATAAAATCTTTCAGGTGAAATACCACAGCCATCATAGGAGGGGCTTTTTCATCTTCAAAGGTATCTGGAGGCATCTTTAAATTGTGACATATGGCACACTTTTGTTGGAGTAATGCCTTGGCATCATAACTTCTCTTTGGGGTATTCTCTTGCGTACACCCAGCTATAAACATCATCACTCCTAAGAGTATTATATATCGCATCACGACCCCTTTTAAAATAGTTTTTTCACTTTATCGAGTAACCCCTCACTCTCTGCTTGAGGTTCTTCTTTGGCTTCTATTGGCTCTTGTGTGGGCTTTGTGTAGTACTCTGAAGGGAGTGCATTCTCTGGTGTACCATCGACATTGATAACCTCTAACTCAGGATGAATCAATTCACGTAGCCGTTTTTGAACCACCATTTTTGTTGTCATAAGACTCATAGAACAGCCATGACACGCACCTGTAAGGCTAATATAGACTTTTCCATTGGCAACACCCAAAAGAGAGATATCTCCCCCATGAGAGGCAACATACTCACTCACACTTGGGAGGTGATGTGCCACTGCTTCATAAATATCTTCATCTGAAAAGTGCATTGATAATCCTTTATTATTAATTGAATAACGTGACGTAATATAGTACCCTTTTGCTTAAATAAGACTAAAGTTATCCTATTTTAACACAGCTGTGCTATAATCTCTCAAAAAAGGATATAAAATGTTCAAAAAAATCATACTTTCACTTCTTGTGCTTATTGTTGTTGCCGTTGGTGGACTCTTTGCGATGAATGGGAAAGACAACTACGACCCAACCAAATATCACGCCACAGCGACACAAGGCTTAAGTGTAGGTTCAACCATTGACTTTACCCTCCCAGACCAATTTGACAAACCTGTCTCTTTAACCCCTCAAACCAAAAAGGTTATCTTTGTCTTTGCTAAAGCTACCGGACACACCGTAAGAGAGTTCTTAAAAAAGCAACCTCAATCGTACCTTCCTGAGCGTCAAACACTCTTTGTGGCTGATATTAGTGGAATGCCAACGATTATTCGTAACACCTTTGCACTTCCAGACTTTCGTAAAAGTAGCTACTCAGTAGCCCTTATCTATGATAAAGCCATTGCCAAAGCATTTAAAAACCCTGAAGATGCAGACAAAATTACTATTGTGACACTTGAAAACAAAAAGATTGTTCACATTCAAACACTAACAACAGAAGCTGAACTCAAAGCTGTTTTAAACTAACCCCTCCATGCACCTCATCTTAGGGGTGCATCTCTCTTAAAAATCAATCTTAATAAACACCTTCCCTTCAGATAGAGGTACACCATCATCTCCCCAACGTGTATGCATATAGGCATTAGAGTAGGCTACGGTGATATTCTCTTTTTTCCACCCTATCTCAAAGCTATAATCAGGGTCAATATAGGCTTGGTTTTCAGGGTTAGTATAACCAAAGAGTGTCCCACTTACAAACCAACCACTCTCCCACTCTTTACGTGTAGACAGAGAGAGTTTATTCTGTTTAAAGTTTAAGACGTGTTCATACTCAAACATAAAACGGCTATTGAGCCACTCAAATTGTGCTGAGTAATCCAGTGAAGCATAACCACTTGCAGGAATATATTTGGCTTTAAAGAGCATATCACTCTCTAAGAGTCGGTTACGGTAGTTTACCTCCCACGTTCCATCTTCAAAATGTGAAACATACTCCCCCGTTTGAAATTGATTGTTCTCATAGTTGTAGTAACTAAAGCCCCAACTATCAGGCTGATAGCTGGCATAGGTCATATTATAGTAGTAGTCTGGCTGATAGTAGATATTCTCATAACCATTGGTATCGAACATCAAGCGTGTAGAGAGTTCTAAGTAGGGAATGGGGTTGAGTGTTAAGTAGAGGCTAATCATCTCTCGACTGCTATCGCGTTGTGTTATATTACGCAAAGAGGAGCTAAACTCCACAGAGCTTTTAACATATTTTCTCCACTCAAATCCCTCTAAGAAACCCTCTTTACTAGTGTGTTCTCTCTCTTTGACTTCTCTTTGCTCAGGAGGCAATACATCTAAGCCTAAAGAGGGGTTTGAAGCACGCTCTAGGGAGGCTACTGAGGGGATAGTAGGCTTTATTGTATGAGCCGTAGCTACTGTGTGCATTTGATGCTTTATGGGTTTATGATGC
>Ga0256828_1001827_pt1 | contig 13110 bp, 15 predicted proteins | sample CV88metaG_FD_185993 | JGI IMG/M metagenome (GOLD analysis project Ga0256828, IMG submission 185993) | Hydrothermal vent microbial communities from East Pacific Rise, Pacific Ocean - CV88 | ecosystem: Environmental > Aquatic > Marine > Hydrothermal vents | place: Pacific Ocean: East Pacific Rise... | reverse complement strand
CTTTAAGTGATACTTTCTATTTCTCTTTATACCCAAATCAAAGTAGTATAAATACTCAACATTTCTTAAGTAGTAAAAAGGAGTTAAAGAGATTTAAAATATATACTCAAGATAGAATATCTAAATTAAAAGTTGGCTCACCTATTAAGTTTCAAGGATATAAGATAGGTAGTGTAAATACTATCAATCTAAAGTATGATAAGTTTAGTAGAAAAATGAGTAGTGAGATAGTTTTAAATTTAGATACTTCCGTCTTTTTTGACCCTAATGATAAAAATAGTTCAGGGTATGATAATTTTATTCAAGCATTAAATAAAGGGCTTCGTGCTAGATTGGATAGGATTGACCCTTTGACTGGATTTTTATTTATAAATTTGGTATTTGAGAGTGATACTAAAAGAGTTGATTTAGTAAAAAATGGTGATTATGTTGTGTTGCCACTATCAACCAATACAGAGGAGACTATTTTAGATAGTGCTAAGAGTATAATTGATAAGATAAATAAGCTACCATTAAATGAGTTAGTTTTATCTATCGATGAGGTTGTAAAGAGTACCAAAAAACCTATTGAAGATATGGATAATTTGTTAGTAGAGTTCAATACAACAGTTCAAAATTTAAATAGATTTACATCAAGTAAGAGTTTTTATAAGATGCCAAAAGAGACGGATAAAGCATTAAAAGAGTTATCTAAAACATTAAAAACAACAAGAAGGGTTTTGAATGGCTATAATAGTAACTCATTAATCATTAAGCAGATTAGTCAAACATTGAAAGTTGTAACTCAAACATCAAAAGATATGGAAGAGTTTTTGAAAATGTTAAATAGAAAACCAAACTCACTAATTTTTGGAGATAAATGATGAAACATATTGTTAGTATATTATTTGTATTGTTACTTTTTGGCTGTGGTGGCTCAAAATACTACATTCTCTCAGATATAAAGTCACAAACTACTAAGGGAAGTTACCTTTTTGATAACTCAATAGGTGTAGAGAAGATAGATGTGCCAAAGTATCTTTTTAAAAGAGAGTTAGCCTATCTAAAGTCTAGTAATGAGATAGCTTTTTTATCTGATACAGAGTGGGCAGAGGATATGGACGAAGCTTTAAGCAGAAGAGTTGTTGGGAGTTTACAAAAAATCTTTCATAATCCAAATATATCTGCTTATCCGTGGGGAGTTGATACTCAACCAGAGTATATTTTACATATCGGTATAACTAAGTTTATAGCTTTTAATAATAGGGTATATCTGTATGCTACATATAGGATTTTAGACACAAAAAGAGATAGAGTAAAATCTTACATCTTTGATAAAAGTTTACCAATGAGTGATAATAAGCCATCAACTATCATAGCAACTATGGATAAAATTTTTGAAGAGTTTATTTGGGATATAGCACATAGGATAAAATAGTGGGGTATAGAAGTTTAAAAGATAAAGATGAGATAGTATCTTCTTATATTGATAGATTAAAAAGAGGAGATGTGTCTTTATATTTTAGAGATAAATATAGATACCATAGAGAAGATAAGTGGCTAAGTTATGGTGAGTGGATAAGTATAGCTAAGGAGATGTTGTCGTTTAATGAACTAGATGCTCTTGAGATACTTCTTCAATCAAATGAGAGAGATAACTATATAGAAAGAGCTGATAAGGTTTTAAGTAGTTGGTATGCTCATGGAGCGTATGATATAGAGTATTATCAAGATATATTGATACTGATGCCAAAAGAGTACCATATTAGAAAGAGTATTATTGGTGATTATTTTAATTTTGATGATATAGATGAGTTTGATGTTGAAAAAGATATGTTAGTATCGTTGTTAAGATATTCAGATGATGATAAATTAAAGATGATGTATGGCTCTTATATAGATAAAAAAGTTTTAACTTACAAAGATGATTATGATATCTTAGAGGAGTTTGTAGAAAATAGTGCTATTTTGGAGTATGCTCCATACTTAGATAAAAACTATATATCAAAAGAGACTCTAATGAGAATTAAAGATATGTTATTGATATATCTTCAAAAAGATAAGGATATGTTTTACAAGATAAGAGCTGGATATATCCCAGATGAAGAGGAGAGGACTCTTTGGGTTGTTGATTATATAGCAACTATATCATACTTTTTGAAATACTATGATATTTTAGAGTATTTAAAAAGTGAAGATTGGTATTGGGAAGTTCTTTTTGATGAAGGTTTAATGAATGATATTTACAATAATAATCTATTGGTATGGAGCTACTATATGAGTAGTGATATATTGAAAAAACAGGCGATGAGTAAGTTGTCAAATAGATATTTTGATGATAGTATAGATGCCATTATAGCATTGAGCAGAATGAAAGGTTTTGATTAGAATTCAAAACCTCCGCCACTACCTTTGCTCATACTCTCATATACAGCTTTGACATACTCTTTTCGTAAGTTACACTCTAGTATCTTTTGACACTTGAGGCAACTTTTTATATTGTTGGAGTTTTGGCAATCTTGTAACTCTTGTTTTTTTGCTTTAAGTGCGAGTTGCCACTCATCAATTACTAAATCTTTCTCCATTTTTATAAACTATAAGCAACTTTTAGTTCATTTATCTCATAAGATGAACCAAAGAAACAAGGTGTTGTATCGTGGGGGTGAGATGGAGTTAACTCAAGTAATCTAACCCCTTTATCATTGATAGCCTCTCCACCTGCTTGTTCATACATAAGAGCAAAAGGCATCACTTCAAATAGCTGTCTTAGTTTTCCATTTGGAACATCTGTTGTTGAAGGGTAAGAGAAAAGCCCACCACCTTTTAGTAAGATTTGGTGTAAATCTGGAACCATTCCACCAGAGTATCTCAATCTATAACCATTGGCAAATAGAGAATCGATAAAACTCTTATGCTCTTTTGCCCAGTGCTGTTGTGTACCACCTGGAGCATTTAACTTACCTTTTGAGTTTAATGTTATCTCATCAATAAATGTAAATTCACCATTTATAAATCTATAATGTTTAGGTTTTGTATCTCTAGTTGTGATAACTAACTCTATCCGTGGTCCATACACAACATAAGCAGATGCTACAAGGTTTGAGCCTTTAGGTTCACCGTCATATATACCAAAGATAGAACCAACTGATAAGTTTACATTTGCTAGGCTAGAGCCATCAAGTGGGTCATAACAGATAGTGTATTTTCCTTCAGGATTGAGTTCTAATACACCCTCTTTCTCTTCGCTGATTAGGTTTTTAACGATAGAGACATCTTTAAAAGCCTCTTCTATAAGCAAATCACTTTTTACATCTAGTTTTAACTGCTCTTCTCCTGATGAGTTTGTACCACCTATATATCCTAAATCTTCTGTTTTTATAGCATGGTCTATCTCTACTGCTATGGATTTTATCTTTTCAAAAATTGTTGTCATTATTATACCTCTTGTGCGTTTTTTTCTATCCAATCTATAATCTGGTCTGTATCATTTAAATCAAGTAAATCAATATCTGATGGTATCTCATAGTTGTCTATATCTATACTATCATCTATCGCTAAAGCTAAACTACAATCAAGATAGCTTAAATCTATCTCATTTCTAAATATAGCAACTCTAGGAAGTGGTAGTGTTTTCAAACCTTCAACCAGCAAAATATCAAACTCTTTTATCATATCTATTATCTCATAGATAGATTTTTCTCTTTGAGATAAGTAAGTTGTTCTACTTGGTGATGTTACTACAACTTCTGCTCCCGTTTGAGAAAATTTATAACTATCTTTACCTTGAGTATCAAAGATAGCTTTATCTTTTGGATCATGTTTTACGATAGCGACTTTTTTTGATTGTACTAATTTTGTAGCTATTTTTTGGATTAATGTAGTTTTACCACTATTAGATGGTCCAGTAAAAGCTATGGCATATCTCTTTTTCACTTATCTACCTTATTTAAAAATCTTATATATTATACATTAAGCTTTATTGAAACTATGTTAAAATTGGCTATTCTGTTATACTATTTAAGGCAAAAAATGAAATTTATATATCTACTTGTATCAATTTTTTTATTGATAGGTTGTAACTCTAAGAGTTTAAGTAAGTTATCAATGAAAGATGATGATATCCTTTATAGGGAGAATTTATCTCAAACTCAAAAAGCTCTTTTCTATCACAATGATGAGATAAAAGCAACTTTTATCGTGACATATTTAAAGTCTAAAAGTATGGAAGATAGCTTAAGTGAAAAGTTTATTGTATCTATCTATGATGATAGTCAAAACTCAATAAGTAGATATAATATAGAGTTAAATGGTAAGAGAAGTATCTCTATGAAGAGGTTAGAACAAGATAGTAAAATATTGAAAAATATTCCATTTAAGGTAGATTGGAAAGAGTATTATCTCTTAGAGTTTCCTTCTATAAAAGATGAAAATAGGCTGTTTTTATCTATTGATGATATGGGTAGTTCGAAGGAAAAACTATATTTCGCCAAGATAGCGAAATATAATTTAGATTAATTTGGTAAATAGTAACTTGTAGTGCTTTTACCAAACTTTTTACTTTTATCTAATGATAATTTGCCTATTTTATCAGGTAGTTCAATCCCCGTCATATGCTCAATCACAACTAATTGACAAACTTCTGGTTCAATTGATGCTATCAAATTGAGCGTTTTATCATATATATCGTCCATACCATCTCTTATAGAAAATGGTGGGTCAAAGTAAAAATATGTTTTAATATTCTGTTTTTTGATAAGCTTATATACCGTAGAGAAGTTTTCAAAACTATCTCCATATATAGCTTGAGCATCATTAGGTGCTATATTTTTTATATTATGTTCTAAAAATTTAAATGCTATCTTATTCTGCTCCATAAAGTAGCATTTATTAGCACCACGACTTAGAGCCTCTAGACCTATTGAACCACTTCCTGCGAAAACTTCAACAAAGTTTCTATCTATAATTTCAAATTGAATACTATTGAAAAATGACTCTTTTAGTATTGATTTTGAACTTCTTGTTGTTGAAATATCAGGTATTTCAATCTTTTTACCTTTATATTTTCCCGCAATAATGTTGGTTGTAAATGATTTTATCTTTTTATCTAATCTGTTATCTTTTTTCATAATTGTATATTATCCAAAATTACTAAAAATTGACAATATATTTTAGAGTATTTATCAATTTACTTCTCTCTTTAACATCTTTTCTCTCTTTACCTGGTTCAGTTGATGTTATTATGGTTCTAGCTGTTATAATTTTAGAGCCATTGTTTTTTCTAATTCCCCAATATGTATGTAGAATAACAGGTTCATTTTTATATCTACCAAGGTACAATACGATATGCCCTGGAACATATAGAAGTGAGCGAAAAGGTTTTGCTTTTTTTATAATCAGCTTTTTTTTCACACTCTTGCTTAAACCTTTTATATAAATAGCTTGACCATCTTTAGCCTGTTTTGATGAGTTACGATGAAGAAAAATACCAAATACACCCATAAAATCACGAGTTGTAGCTGAGCAGTCTCTACACTCATAGCCACCACCCCAGCCATAAGGTTCATTGTAAAACTCTTTAGCAATCATAGCTACATTTCTAGGTGTAAATGCCAAAGGTATCTTAGCTACTATATTTTTAGATTTAATCTTAACTCTTTTTAACTTTGCTTTACCAAGATAGCTTTTTGTTGCTACAAAATAACTATTAGTTACACTACTATAAGGAAATAAAGCACCTAATTTAACCAAGCTAATAGGGTGATGCTTCTCATCAAAAAGACGAAGGTTATCTTTTATACTCATAGCATAGATGCCTATTTTAAACTTTTTAATAAAATCTCTATTTACTATGGCAATATCTTGTACTTTTACCCAGCCAAATGAGTAAGATGCTCTAACAAATGCCCATCTATGGTCTTTAGAGTAGTGCGAGATATAAAGAGGTACATTTATATGTAGAGATGAGTTTTGATTATAATCAAAAGGAAACCCCTCTCCAACCTTTTTTGGATTTCTATAAAACTTACTATCTGTTGGAAAAGCTTTCACATTAGTATGTCTTATAGTGATAGCATAAGTTCTAATAGTATCTTTTTTATTCATTTGGGCATTTGCTATCCATCTTTTGTATATATATGACGGTATAACTCTACCGTTCTCTTTGTAGATTTTCTTTTTAGTTATAAACCTAACTTCCCAACCAAAATCAGATGATGGAATATCAAGAGAGTAGAGAGACCAAGGTTGAAAATATAGTTTCTTAAATCTCTTAAAACTTTTATCTATCTCATATCTTGATGGTGTTTTTATCTGTTTTGAGTAGTATGATGGATTTTGTGGGATATGCCACATATCAGCCACTTTAGCTTTTGGAAGCTTGTCTATCCTACTATAAGCTCTTCTTGATGGTTCTAAAGTATAGTCACTAAACAGCAGAGTTGTTATTGTTAAAATCAGTATTATATATCTCATAAATATCATTTTACAATGCTAGAGTTAATCAAAGGTTACAAACTTAATATTCCAATACCATAACTATCACCAAGCTTGATAGAGTTATTGTCATATACGGTATCTGTACAGATACTATACTCTTTCAATAGAGTAGGGCTGTCTAAATCTATAAAAGATATAATATCTGCTTTCGCAGATGCGACAGCTACTGAAGCGTTTATTGAGATAATTCCCTCTAACATACACCCCATCATACACTTTTTATTATACTCTTGAGTCAGTTGAGCAATTTTAAGAGCTTGTGAAATACCTGCTGTTTTAGCAAGTTTTATATTGATAATATCCACACAATCTAGTTCTAAAACTCTTTTAGCATCATAGATATTAAAGATAGTTTCATCGGCTAAAAGAGGAGTCTCTACCCTCTCTTTTATATATTTAAGTGCTTCTATATCATAATATGGTGTTGGTTGTTCTATAAATTCTAAAGAAATATTACTCTTCTCAAGGCTTTGAAGGAGATAAACACTCTCTTCTTTACTCCAAGCTTGATTGGCATCTAGTCTTAATTTTATATCTTGACTTTTAACTGTTTGATATATTAAAGTTACTTTGTCAATATCTTCATCAATATCTCTACTACCTAGTTTGATTTTTAACTCTTTGTATCCTAGAGAAATAGCGTTTAAAGACTCTTTTACCATTATATCAATAGGATTTAGACTAATAGTTATATCTGTTGTAAAACATTTTTTAGTACCATTGAGAAACTTATATAAAGGTTGCTTAGACTGTTTGGCTTTGATATCATAAAGTGCTATCTCAACTGCTGATTTTATGGTTGTGTTTTTAGCTATACTAGAGTGTAACTTTTGTATGATTGTATCAAACTCATCTATATCCATAGAAACAATAGCTTTTTTGATATACTCAAGTGCCATATACATCGATTGAAAAGTTTCTCCTGTTATAGCTGGAGTTGGTACGCCTTCACCATAGCCTACTGTGCCATCATCACACTCTATAATCACAATTATATCTTCAAGATTATCAACTTTTCTCAATGATGTAATAAATGGAGTTTTTAAAGGAGCTTTAAAAATTTCTGTTCTTATATCTTTTATCTTCATAGTTTTATTATATCTTATGAAATATAATTTTTAGATTGATTTATGTTATAATAGCAGAATGTATGATAATCTAAAAGATAAAAATGTTTTATATATAGAAGATGAGTTAGATGTATTGGAAAATATATCACATATTTTAGGGCAGTTTTTCTCTAGTTTTTATAAAGTATCTACGGCTGAGAGTGGATTAGAGATATATAATAGTTGTGATATTGATATATTAATTGTTGATATAGAGTTGCCAAAAATGAGTGGTATTGATTTGATAAAGATTATAAGAGAGGGAGATAAAAATATCCCTATTGTTATTATCTCAGCATATACAAAAACAGACTATCTTTTAGAGTCGATAGAGTTAAAATTAGAGAAATATATAGTTAAGCCATTTACAACAACAAAAATTCATAAGCTATTGGAGTATTTGAATGGGTTGTATATTACGGATAATATGATAGAGTTATCATCGGGTGTTGTGATAAATAGAGATGATATGACACTATCTTTTAATGGAGAAGTTTACAATTTAACAAAAAAGGAACTATCTATATTGGAGATAATGGCAAGTAAAAAATATATATCGTATGATGAGATTTCTGATTTATGGATAGAGGAGATACCAACATCAAATGCTATTCGTTCATGTATAAAACAGTTACGCAAGAAACTACCAGAAGGACTTATCCAAAATCATAGTGGTTTTGGGTATGTGTTGGCTCAATAGTTATGAGATATAACCACTCATCTTTACGCTTAACAACACTGATATTTATCTTTCCACTCTTGGTATTGTTACTTTATGGTGGTTTATCTCATATATTTTTCTTTTATACACAACAAAATGAAAATCAGTTAGAAGTAGAAAAATATGAAGAGACTTTAGTTGATATAGAGAAAAATCGTTTAAAAGAAAAAGTTGAAAACTTTACACGCTTTATAAACTATTATGATAGTAAAAGTAGTACAAAAATAAAAAAAGATGCTAAAAGTATAGTCTCATTAGCTGTTAATATAGCTAACAATATTTATCATAATAATAAAGATAGATTAGATAAAGCATCTCTCCAACAGTTACTTATCACAACTCTTTCTAATATTAAGTTTGAAGGTGATTTAGGATATATGTTTGTTTTGGATTTAGAAGGAAATACCTATGTACATATTGATAAAAAATTAGTTAATCACAATATTAGTAATATACAAGATATTAAGGGTAAGTATATTATTAAAGAGTTTAATAAAGTTTTAAAGATGAATGGAGAAGGATTTGTAGATTACTACTGGTATATTGTAAAAGAGGGACATAAAAAGATGCACTATAAAATCTCTTATGTAAAAATGCTTGATTGTTATGATTGGTATATTGGAGCAGGTGAATATCTAAAATATATGAAAAGATATGTTAGAAAAGATATTTTATCTTTTTTGAAAGATAATCATAGTTTTCAAGATGGTTTTTTCTATATCACAGATAAAAAAGCAAATATAGTCTATATACCAGAGGATAGTAATCTATCAAATATAGATATTATGTATAATAGAGTAGGTTTTCATATCAATAGTAGTCATATATCATTTAGTAGTTATATCCCTGAGTATAAATGGTATATAACAGCTATCAAAGATATAAGTTCTATTCAAAAAGATATAGATGTCAAGCATAAATTGGCTGAGCTAAGAAGAGAAGAAAATGTAAAAACAAATTATTATCTCTTGATATTTACTTGGATTGTCTCTTTAGTGTTGTCTATATATCTATCTAATATTATAAACAGAAGATTAAAGAAATATGAGATACAACTACAAGATAGTAATCATCAACTGATATTTCAATCTAGACAAGCACTACTTGGTGAGTTGCTACCTATGATAGCACATCAATGGAGACAACCAATTAATAAGATAGCATCTATTGTTGCTAGGTTGAGGTTTATACCTAAAAATATCTCTTTAGATAGAGCAGAGTTAGATAAAGCATATCAGGATATAGAAAATAATATAGAGTTTATGTCTGATACTATTGATGACTTTAGAGAATTTTATCAACCTAAAAGACATACAACAAAACAGAATTTAAAAGAGTTGATTATAAAATCTGTTGATTTTGTTGATGGATATATCAGGAAAAAAGATATACAAGTAGATATGACTCTTGAAGATGTTGATTATAATTTATATGCCAATGAGTTTTTACAGATTATGATTAATCTTTTAAAAAATAGTATAGATGCTTTACCATCTAAAGGTACTATTACTATTGAGCTATTTAAAAAGGCTAATCATATTCATATTTGCGTATCAGATAATGGAAAAGGTATAGAAGCAGATAATATAAATAAAATATTTGAACCATACTTTACAACAAAAGAAAACTCAATGGGATTAGGCTTATATATGTCTAAAATAATTATTGAACAACATATTGGCGGGAAAATACATCTTAAAAGATTAGATAAAGGGGTAATGTTTTTTATTACTTTACCATTATAGATTATTTAAATAAAATTGTATCCATTGTTTAATAGATAGTATATATGATTTATTACCAAAAGCACAATTTGAATATTTTAATAGATGTTTTATATCAATAGGAATAAAAGCAGAACCATGTGTATCACCTAAACTCTCTTTTATATTCAATTTAATCCTATTTTTTAATATAAAATAGTATCTATTTAGATATGAAAGTAGCTGTTTTTTAGTTATTATTAAGATATAATCAGGCTCTTTTTCGTATGAAAATTTTTGATTATAAAAGAGAATTAACAAAGTATCAAGGTACTCATCTTGAAAAATTTTACCTTTTTTATTAACTTTAAAACCAAATTCATTTTCAAAATCTATAAAAATCTTTTCCAAGTTTAAATTTTTATCTCTATCTTTTGAGTATGCTGATATAAAATCTAGTCTAAAATCACCATATTGTTGTAGATTTTGAGAATATTGAACATCTATTTTTATACCATTGGTTGTTTTTAAGTCAACATCATATATTTGTATTAAGTTATTTCTAAAAGTAGTAATATCTAGTTTATTTAAAAGCTGACAAGCTAACTCTTCAGTAAAACTGCTACTACTACTTCTATAATTTGGCATATTAATTTATATTTGTATATACATTTTGAACATCGTCATCTTCTTCTAGTTTATCTATAAGAATATCTATCTCTTCTAGTTGTTCATCATTAAGTTCTATTGGGCTATTAGCTATGTATTCAATAGTTGCCTTTTTTATCTCTATCTCTCTATCTTCTAGAGCTTTACTTAACTCTCCAAATGATGTAAATTCGCTATATACTCTAATGATTGGTTTATCATCTCCATTCTCTTGTGGCTCTACATCCTCTTCTATCTCTTCTAAACCATAATCAATCAACTCAAGTTCAAGCTCTTCTATATCCATATCTTCAGATTTATCAAATACAAATACACCTTTTTTAGTAAACATAAAATTCAATGAACCTGATGTTAGCATCTCAGCATTAGCTCTTCTTAATATTGCTTTAACATTTGCTACTGTTCTTGTATTATTATCCGTAGCACACTCTACAATCATCTGAACACCATAAGGAGCTTTTACATCATATATTATCTCTTTTATATCGGCAGCATCTTTATTAAATGCTCTTTTTATTGCGGCATCAATATTGTCTTTAGGCATATTTTGTGCTTTAGCATTGGCAATAGCTGTTCTTAATTTAGAGTTCATCTCAGGGTCTGGACTACCACCCTCTTTTGCTGCCATTGTGATTATTTTTCCCAATTTAGGAAACAGTCTAGACATGGTTCCCCATCTTTTCATTTTCGCGGCTTTTCTATATTCAAACGCTCTACCCATAAAAATATCCTTATATAAAATTATTTTGTATTATACTCCTATATCTATTAAAAAAAAACTTTTATATCTACTTATTAATAAATATACGATACCATTGTATTAAAAATAGGATTTTATAGTATGGATTTTTCTTCTTTAGAAAATTGGGGTTATTTAGCTATTGCTTTCTTCTCATTTGGTGGTTCATTTGTTATTGTAGCAGCGGCAGGAGTATTTAGCTTTATGGGAAAAATGGATTTATATTTAGCTCTATCGATAGCTATATTATTTAATTTCTTAGGAGATAATTTTTTATTTTATCTAGGAAGATACCATAAAGAGGATATTAAACCGTATTTTCAAAAACATAAAAGGAAAATAGCATTAGCTATCTTAATTATGCGTAAATATGGAGTATGGGCTATTTTTATACAAAAATTTATATATGGTGTAAAAACAATAGTTCCTCTCTCTATGGCATTAGCAAAATATGATTTCAAAAAGTTTATTATATATAATATTTTCGCATCTATGCTATTTGTAGCAGTTATTGGAGTTAGCTCTTTTTATGCTAGTGAAACTATTATATCAATTTTCAGTTTTATCAAAGAAAAACCATGGATAGCACCTATATTTTTGATAATTATAATATTAGGTTTTTGGAAACTTATAAATAGAGCTCTAAAAAAAGGATTGTAATGATAAAAATAGCTACAATTTTTCAAGATATAAAGTATGAAGGTTTAGATATAAATTATTTTAAAAAGCTTGATGATATTGAAGATATATCTATTTATGATTATATTATTATTTCAGGTGGAGATGGAACGATTAGAAGAGCAGTCAATCAGTTAGAAAAAGAAGATGAGATACCAAATCTTATATTAAATCCATCAGGTTCTTTCAATCTAATAGCTAAAAAATATAAAATTTCTAAATTAAATAATATACTTCAAAAAATAAAAGAAAAAAAGAGTTTAAAAAAAATAAATTTAGATTTCTACTATCTAAATAATGAGATATTCCTATTTTCAGCAGGTAATATGGGAGATTTACAACATATATTTTTTGCTGAAAATATTAGAATAGGTATATTAAAACATACATCTTTAAAATATATAATATCATTTATATTACTTTTACCAAGCCATATTCTATTGACACCATTTTTTTTGATAAATAAAAATAGATTTTTTATATTTACACCGGTATCTTTTATTAAAAAAATAGGCTCTTTTTATGGAAAAATTAATACTACCATAGAGATAGATTTAAATAATAACTATAATATAGTAGAGTTAGATGGAGATATAACAATATTAACAGATAGATATATAAAAATTACTCCAGCAAATAGCAATATCTTTATTGTAGTATCATAAATTGCTAAAAATAGTAGTCTCTAACGACTAACTATATTAGAAATTAAGTAATTCTCTACTAGAACCATGTGAATATTAAAAAATATTAAAAGTTGAGTGTCATAGGATAGAGCGATTGAAACATATTTATCAATAGCTTAAGTATATATTAATAAATATGAAATTTTTCTTGTAAGCTAATTTTTTTTCGTTTGGCTCAATACACTCAATACACTCAATACACTCAATACACTCAATACACTCAATACACTCAATACACTCAATACACTCAATACACTCAATACACTCAATACACGCGTCCCCCATCCCAAATAAAACAACCCACCCCCTAGGGGGTGGGTTGTTTTATTTG
>Ga0256828_1001826_pt1 | contig 13113 bp, 12 predicted proteins | sample CV88metaG_FD_185993 | JGI IMG/M metagenome (GOLD analysis project Ga0256828, IMG submission 185993) | Hydrothermal vent microbial communities from East Pacific Rise, Pacific Ocean - CV88 | ecosystem: Environmental > Aquatic > Marine > Hydrothermal vents | place: Pacific Ocean: East Pacific Rise... | reverse complement strand
CAACCCCAAAATCAACCTCCACAACCAGATCAACACTTGATGGGATTTTCTCTTTTACCTTATCAAACCATGGCAAAAAAGAGTACTTTGTATCTAATTTGTCATAACAAACCAAAGAAACTTTTTTATGCAACCTCAGGTAATGTGTATATATAGCACTGCAAAGAGGCAACTTCTCCACCCCTTTGGTAACAACAGCAATGTGTTTTGTATCTTGTGTATCTTCTAAAAGTATCAAAAAACAATCTTTTTTGAAATTATATACTATTTTTTATTCATCTTGTAAACATAAGCCAACACCTCTGCAACTGCACCAAAAAGTTCTTCTGGTATCGGTTTTTCCACTTCAACTTGAGCATACAGACTCCTTGCAAGTGGTGGATTTTGTACAATATGTACACTGTTTTCTCTTGCAATTTTTTTGATTTTTTGTGCTATTTGGTTCATCCCTTTTGCTACGACTATTGGAGCATTGTATTGATTTTCATCATATTTAAGTGCTACTGCATAGTGTGTTGGGTTGGTGATAACAACATCTGCATTTGGTACCTCTGCCATCATCCTTTTTCTTGATGCTTCCATTTGGATTTGACGGATTTTTGATTTTATAAGCGGATCTCCCTCCATATTTTTCATCTCATCTTTTATCTCCTGCTTACTCATCTTCAAGCCGTCAAAATATTGTTTTCTTACTATAAAGAGATCTATAATGGAAAATAAAAATATGATAAGGAGCATCACAGAAGCTATGATAATTGCTTTGTCTTTCAACCACTCAAGCTGATCTGCCAAAGAGAAAAGTGATACGGTCGGAAGTTCAACAATAAAAAGGAAAAAAAACACAAAACCAACACCAAGTGTGGTAAAAGATTTGAAAGTCACTTTAAGGCTCTCGATAAGTTTTTTTATAGATATTAGATTTTTCATCCCTTTTATCGGATCTATCTTTTTAAAATCAGGTGTAATAGCCTGAGTAGAAAACAAAAAACCAAACTGAGCAACAGCTGCGATAATACCCGCAATGGCAACAGCAACAGCCAAAGGCATCACAATAAGCAAAAACTCCCGTATGGTAACAATGGCAATATCAATCAAAATAAACTTGTCGATTGAGGTTCCCATAATGGAAAAATAGTATTGAAACAAAAGCACGGTATGCCTTGCCATAAATGGAAAGAGCATCAAAAAAGCCAAAATAGCTACAAAAAGTGTAATAACTCCAGAAACATCCTGAGATTTTGGTACATTACCCTCTTTTCTGGCATCTTCAATCTTTTTGGGGGTGGGTTCTTCTGTCTTTTCCTGATCGTCAGCCAATCTCTACTCCATCTGTATTTAAAATTATCTTTGAATCATCAAAAACCCACAAACCCGACACTTTATTGAATTTCATTAACCTTCATAGAGAGGTCAATCCAGTTCGCCTGATGTATAAGCGAACCGCTGCTTATAGCATCTACACCTGTTTTTGCATAATCTTCTATGGTTTTTAGTGAGATATTTCCACTTGCTTCAAGCAATATATGTGGATAATTCTCATCTCTGTATCTGACAACCTCAAATACTTCCAAAGGTGTCATATTGTCACACATAACTATATCACATCCAGATGCCATAGCATACGAAGCTATATCAAATGTTTCAGCTTCTATCTCTATTTTTGCAGTAAAAGGTATCTTTTTTCTAGCTTCTTGTATATAATTTTTAAGATCTTTTATAGTTTTTAGGTGGGTGTCTTTTATCATCAGGCTGTCATCTAATCCCATCCTGTGATTTATCGCCCCTCCCGTCCTTGTTGCATATTTTTCAAACACTCTCAAAAGTGGTCTTGTTTTTCTGGTATCTAAAAGTTTTGTACCGTATGGTTGTATTATCTTTGCATATTTTTTTGTAAGTGTGGCTATCGAACTTGCATGGAGCAAAATGTCAAGTATTGTTCGTTCACAACTAAGTACTGTGTGGGAATCCCCTTTGATAATAGCTATTATATCTCCATCTTCAAACTCATCTCCGTCACACTTTCCCCATACAACTTCAAGCCCCTGCATATCTGCCAAAACATCTACATACTTTTGCCCCGCCACAACACCACTGCATTTTGCAATAATATCCGCTTTTACATCTACACTCTTCTCAACCAAAGAGTACAAATCACCCCTACCGATATCCTCAGCCAAAGCCTCTTTTATAAATTCTTTTATCATAATGCCATCATTCTTTCTAATGCGATTTTTGCCCATTTTTGAGTTTTTTCATCCACCTCTATCTCATTGACAGGTTTACCCTCATCTATCGCTTTTAATGTTTCATAAACATCTTGCAGTGTTGTCTCATTCATGGTAGGGCATTCAGGTTTTGTAGAACTCAGTACATATGTATTTTTACCTCTGAGCCTGTTTACCATATTAAACTCTGTTCCCACTGCCACTTTTTGCTCCAGATCAAGCCCCTGTATATATGTAATCAACTGTGATGTAGAGCCGACAAAATCACTCACTTCACACACAGCAGGATCACACTCAGGGTGAACAGCTATCAATATATCTGGATATTTTTTTCTAAAAAACTCAACATCTTCAACACCAAAAAGCTGATGAACAGAACAAAAACCGTCGTAGCAGATAATATCTGCATCCAAAATATCTCCACTATGCCCAATAACAGCAGATTTTAGATTCATCTCGTTTGCTATATTCTGCCCCAGACATCTATCTGGAACAAAAAGTATCTTTTTCCCCTCTTTGAGAGCTGTTGTTATGATTGTTTTTGCATTTGAGCTTGTACACACCATACCACCCATCTCACCAACTTTTGCCTTAACTTCCACATCTGAATTGATATATGTTATAGGAAGTATATCTTCATTTTTTATACCGGCTTTATTTAAAGTTTTTACAGCTTCATCATACTGCATACCACTTATCATACTTGCCATAGAACACTCTGCTATGCGGGGCATCACTACTCTTTTTTCGGGACTGAGTACTTTTACACTCTGCCCCATAAAACCAACACCGCAAAAAAGCACAAACTCCGCATCATCATCTTTTGTTTTTTTGGCAAGTTCAAGTGAATCACCAGTGATATCACCAACTTCAAACACCTCATCCCTCTGATAAAAATGGGCAACAACAGTTACACTCAGTTTTGCCTTTAGCTTATCTATTTTTTGTTTTAATTCTTCGTTTGTCAATTGCAAAAAAATACCCTGCCTTTTTATTTGTCGTTATTATATCAAAAAATTTTATATCTTTATTATTATATTAGTAGTAAAATTGCATCAAAATATTTTTGAGGTAATTTATGGATTTTTTATTTAACACCAATGTAGAGTTTTTCATAGCGGCATATCTTATAGGTGGCATCCCTTTTGGGCTTTTACTTGCCAAAAAATTTGCGGGAGTAGATATAAAAGAGAGTGGAAGCAAAAGCATAGGTGCTACAAATGTTTTAAGAGTAGTAAAACAAAACAACCCGGCACTTGCAAAAAAACTAGGTGCCGCAACTTTGGCACTTGATGCTCTAAAAGGTATAGTTGTACTTATTGTTGCATATTTTGCCGGTGTGAGTGAAGCTACCTTGTGGGGTATAGCAGTATTGGCTGTCTTGGGACATTGCTTTTCACCATATCTGAATTTTGAAGGTGGCAAAGGTATCGCAACCGGTATGGGTGTAATGATGTTTATGTTGCCACTGGAGACTATATCTGCACTTATTGTGTGGGCTGTCGGTGCGAAAACCATCAAGATATCTTCACTTTCATCTTTACTTGGTGTTGCCACACTTCTTGTTGCAAGTTTTATTATCCATCCCAATATGGCACATGCACCTGTTGTATTTATAGTTGTTATACTATACTACAAGCATATACCAAACATAATAAGACTCATAAAGGGTGAAGAAAAGAGAGTTATATAGTGACCATACATATAGAAAATCTAAAATTTCAAGCAATTATAGGGATTTTGGATTTTGAGAGACTTGCCCCTCAGGATATAGTTGTAAATCTGGAGATAAATTATGAGTACAAAGATAGCTTTATAAACTATGCAGATGTTGCAGATACAGTTGAAGATGAGATGAAAAAAAACAAATTTTTACTTATTGAAGATGCTCTGAGAGTTATTTCTCAAAAACTGAAAAAAAAATTTCCACTCATAAACACACTAAATCTAAAAATTTCAAAACCTTCGATTTTGCCCCATGCTACGGTCAGTGTAAGCGATTTCTACAACTTTCAATCTTAAGTAAAAGTTAATTTTTTTTTAAAGAAAATTGAAAAAAACTTTAAGTTAACCTAAAATTATGGTATCATTGCACGAAAATTTTAATTAACATAGGAACATTGATGCGTATTCTTATCATTGAAGATGAAGTAACATTAAACAAAATGCTTGCTGAGGGACTAAAAGAGTATGGTTACCAAAGCGATGTGGTTGAAACTCTTAAAGATGGAGAGTATTATTTAGACATTCGTAACTACGATTTGGTACTTATGGACTGGATGCTGCCAGATGGAAATTCAGTAGATATTATAGGTGATATAAAATCAAATACACCAAAAACAGTAGTAGTTGTAATTTCGGCAAGAGATGATAACGAAAGTGAGATAGAAGCACTTCGTGCAGGTGCAGATGATTATATAAGAAAACCTTTTGACTTTGATGTTCTTGTAGCCCGTCTTGAAGCTCGTTTGAGATTTGGCGGAAGCAATATCATTGAAATCGAAGATCTGACTATAAATCCTGAAGAGGAAAAAATCACTTACAAAGAGCAAGATATAGAACTAAAAGGGAAACCTTTTGAAGTGCTTACACACCTTGCTCGTCACCGTGACCAGATAGTATCAAAAGAGCAACTTCTTGATGCAATATGGGAAGAGCCTGAACTGGTAACTCCAAATGTAATAGAAGTTGCAATCAACCAGATCAGACAAAAAATGGACAAACCACTCTCTATCACAACCATAGAGACTGTCCGTCGTCGTGGTTACAGATTTTGTTTTCCAAAAGAGATAGCTTAAGCAACTCCCCCACTTATATGCCATGCACCCGATATCTGGGTGTGTGGCAAAATCACTATATAACAGGTATTTAGTATGTTTTCAAAAGGCAGCATTAGAGTAAACTTCCTCATACAGCTTATTTTTGCACTTGCAGCATTGATAATTTTGTTTTCATCCGTATTGTATTTTTATATAGAAAAATCTATATATGATGAAAAAAAACAAGATCTTATACTTTATGCCAAAAATATCGCAAATGACAAATCTATCATACAAGAGGACACCATAAAAGATGGTTTTGTAAGTATAAAAGTAAGTGTGGTGTATCTGAAAAAATCGTATGGTGATGTTGATTTTTACAAAGTCACAAAGCATAAAAAAACATTCATAACACTTATATATCCTTTTAGCCTTGATGACAACAGCTACCTCAAAATAAGCAGAGAAGTAACAAATACAGAGATACTTTTGCAAAAGATTCTAAAATATATTTTTATCATAAACATTGCAGGTTTTGTAGTAGTAGTTGTATATGCTATCGGTCTTTCAAAAATGTTGGTAGTACCTATAAAAACACTAAATTCAAAACTCTCAAACATGAACGAACACCTTATCCAACCCATAAAAACACAAGAGTTGCCTGAAGAGTTCAAACCGCTGGGACACACTATAAATCACCTAATAAGCAGGATACAAAATTTTGTAAAATACCAAAAAGAGCTTTTTATAGGTACAGCACACGAGCTAAAAACACCACTTGCTGTAATAAAACTCAAAAATCAGGTAACACTGATAAAAAAACGGTCTCCTCAAGAGTATATAGAAGCCCTAAAAGTAACAAACAAAACAATAGATGAGATGAATATTATAGTATCAAATATTTTAAATATAGGTCGTCAGGAGGGAGCTCAACTTGAAAAACCGATAGAGGTTGATATTATAGAGTTTTTAAAACAAAAAGCAAATGATTTTAAACTTTTAGCAGAAAATGAACAAAAGATACTAAATATGAAGTTTGAGCCCAACGGATATATGGCAAAACTTCAAGTCAGTCTGCTAAACCAAATCATACAAAACTTTTTGCAAAATGCTCTAAAATTTACACCAAAAGGAAAAAGTGTAACAATAACAAGCTCACAAAACTCCATGGGACTTTTAATAGAGGTAAAAGATGAAGGTTGTGGTATAGATGAGAGTATAGATCTTTTTGCCCCTTTTAAGAGACAAGGCAACAAAAGTGGTGTAGGTCTTGGACTGTTTTTGGCAAAAAGTGCGGCAGATGGACTGGGAGCAAAGATAGATATAAAAAACAGACAAGACGGGATAAAAGGAACTATTGCATCACTTACACTAAATTCACAACTCTCTTGTATATTACCCATAAAATAGAGTTTTTAAAATACAATAAAGCTTTATTTTGATATAAATCTGAGACATAAATTTTAGATAGTTCCAAATCTGATGCAAGTTGCAATAATTATAGTTTTTAATATGTGATTTGGAGCTACAAACAAACAAGGTTTTTAATGGCACTAATGATAAATGATGAATGTATAGCATGTGATGCATGTAGGGAAGAATGCCCTACTATGGCAATAGAAGAGGGTGACCCTACATACTTTATAGATCCTGATCGTTGTATAGAGTGTGTAGGTGTTTATGATGAACCTGCCTGTATATCTGTTTGTCCTGTTGATTGTATTGTACCAGACAAAGACAATGTAGAAACCATTGCGGAATTACAGTTTAAATATAAAAATTTAGACATAGAAGAATAAACCTCAGATGGCAAAAAGGGTAACTGTCATAGATATAGGTTCTAACTCTGTTAGAATGGTTATCTATGAGAAAAGTTCAAGATTTGCTTTCCATCTGCTTCACGAATCAAAAAGCAAAGTAAGAATCTCACAAGATGCCTATCTAAACAACAACAATCTCCAAGAAGCTCCAATGCAAAGAACAATCGATGCACTAAGAGAGTTTCTTAGCATATCAAAATCTTTTAAAAGCACAAAGATACTCTGTGTTGCGACATCTGCTCTAAGAGATGCACCAAACAGTGATATATTCCTAAAAAGAGTAAAACAGGAGATAAAACTAAAGATAAAAATTATCTCGGGAGAGAAAGAGGCATATTTTGGAGCTATTGCATGTGCAAACCTGTTAAAAAGCCAACAAAATGCACTGAGTATTGATATAGGTGGCGGCTCAACAGAACTCAGTATAATAGATGGCAAAAATATAACAAAAACAATATCTCTTGAGCTTGGTACAGTGAGGCTCAAGGAGTTGTTTTTTGATAAAAACGATATAGATGGTGCCATAAAATATATAGACTCCAAACTCTCAAAACTAAATGATAAAAGTATAAAAACAATCATAGGCATAGGTGGTACAATGAGAGCTGTATCATCTGCAATCATGATAAAACAGCAATACCCCTTGCAAAAACTTCATGCATATGAATACGACGGAAGCATATTTGTAGATTTTTTATCAGATATACTAAAAGCAGACAATACCAAACTAAAAAAACTTGGCATAAAAAGTGACAGATTTGATATAATCAAACCGGGTGCTTTGATAGTACTTAGAATCATACAAAAGATCTCTTTGAAGAGTGTTATCACAAGTGGTGTAGGTGTAAGAGAGGGTGTATATCTCTCAGACCTGCTTAGAAACTCAAAAGACAAACTGCCACACAACTACAACACTTCGGTAAGATACCTCATAGATGCACATATAAAAGATACAACATTTTCAAACCAGCTAAACAAACTTGCAAAAAATATATTTGATATAACACACAAACATTTTGGTATAGATACAAAATATCGTCAAGATTTTGCAATAGCTGCAAAACTATATCCCATAGGCAACTCTATACATTTTTATTCAAAACACAAACACAGTTACTATCTTGTACAAAATGCACTTGAGTATGGATTTTCACACAAACAGATAATACTCATTGCAACACTTTTGAGATATGCAAAAAGAAAACTTCCATCAGATGAACACACCAAAAAATATTTTGAACTCTTACCTGAGAAAAAAACACTAAATACTCTGAGCTATCTACTCTCGCTTACAATTATACTCCTTAGTCACAGACCAAGAGATATAGATTTTGATATTGAATTCAACAACAACACACTTAGAGTAAAATCACCAAAAAAACTCTATCTTCTAAGAGAATCCCTAAACAAACTACAGGGGGTTGAAGATTTTAGGGTTAAAATCTCTGCCCCATAGCAAACTCAAACACAGATGTTCTGTCATCAGGTTGCTTGTTTAGAGGTTGGGAAAACATAAGCTGAATTGGTCCAACAGGGCTAAACCACTCTATACCGGCACCATATCCGCCACGAGATATCTCATCTACTGCCTCATCACCTATAAAACCCCAGTCAAAATATGTAACAAGTCTCATTTTTGCTTTTGGTACAAGTGGAAAACTAAGCTCAATATTGTTTGAGAAAGTCTGCTTACCACCGACAAGCCTATACCCTCTTGTAGCATTTGGATCATCTATTTTTGGTGAGAGTGAGTAGGACTGATACCCTCTTACACTACCTATACCACCCATATAAAATCGCTCCGCAATAGGTAGATATCCTGTATCTGCCGCATAATAATATCTGGCTTTGTATCTAAAGATAAGATCAAATCCGATATAATCTTCAAGCCCTGTGTATTTTGCAAACCTTGTTCTTGATTTGAAAAAGTCTGCATCCCCTCCCAAGCCGGATTTTTCAAATACCTGAGAAAGGGTAAAACCCTCTCGAGGCAGATAATAATCATCCGTATTGTCAAAATTCATACTCATACTTACTGAGCTTTTTGAATAACTCTCAAAATAATAGCTGTTTGCCACTGTTTCATTCACATCATCTGCCAAATCATAACTGTTTGCTGAGTAACCATAACCCAAATAACCACTGATATGCCTTGTAAATCTGTGTCCTGTTCCAATGCTCACACCATCTGTATCAACTGTATAATCGTTGTATTCATAGATAGATTTATATACAGAAAAATTACCGCTAAAGTCACTGTCGTTTAGTCTTGGATTGGAGATATTAAACGAATAATTTTGTGTTTTTTGAGATTTTTCCCCTTTTACACCAACATTGATACCCGAACCCCAAATATTTCTATCTTCTACAGAGAGGCTGACCATAAGACCACCATAACTACCATATCCACCACCAACTTGTATATTTCCTGTTGGTGCCTCTTTTACCTTTACAACAAGATCCATAGTATGGCTGTCTATCCTTTTTTCCTCTATTGTATTTGAGTCAAAATACCCAAGCCTCCCAAGTGCATGTCTTGAGTCTTTTAAGTCTGTGAGAGAATACATATCTCCCGGACCAAGATACAGCTCCCGTCTGATAATACGGTCAAGTGTTCTACTGTTGCCAGATATAAGTACATTTCTAATTCTGACTTTTTCTCCGGGAATAACTTTAAAAATCACCTCGACAGTATGTGTTTTTTTATCTTTTTTCAGATCTGGAACAACCTGAACAAAAGCATAACTCAAATCAGCTATAAGTGTTTTTATTTTTTGTGCATCGCTACGAAATGTTTTAATATTAAAAGGCTCACCATCTTTAAGTTTTATAACCTCTTTTATCTTCTCATCATCTATAACATGTTTGCTTTGACTGATAGATATTTTACTGATATTATAAACACCGCCCTCTTTTATCTGATAGCTCATACTTGCTGTGTAGTGATCAAAATTCACTCTTACAAAAGGGTGACTGACTTTTGCATCAAGATAACCATACTGCATATAATAATCACGAATTCTAAGTGGATCATACTCCAAATCTGCCAAACTCATCTTACCGTCGTTTCTACCCCAGAACCAACCCATAAACTCATGCTCTTTGTTTGCTATAACATCATCAAACATATCACTATCAAGCCCAGACACACCACTGTATTTTAGGCTCTGTATCACTATTTCCTCACCCTCATTGGCTACAAAAGTTACTTTTATACTCCCATTGTCAAGATACTCTTTTTCTATCTCAACCACACTGTCTATCTTCCCCTCTTGTGATAGTGCGCTTATGATCCTTTTTTTTGCATCTTCAAGTTTCCTCTCATCATACAAAGAACCCCTTTTTATCTGAACAACACTTTGGAGTATATCTTTATCACCCTCTTTCCAGCCTTTGAGTTCAACTTTTGAGATTACAGGCTTTTCTTTGAAATGGTATGTCAAATTACCATTATCAAAATCAACCCAAATATCATCAAAATAGCCTTGTTTAAAATATTTTTTGACAGATTTATCTATATCTTTGCTATCTACATCATCACCAATATTAAACGGCAACATCCTAAGTGCAACACTTTTGGATATATGCACCATCCCTTTAAATTTTACACTCTTGATTGTGTATGCAAAAGAGTTTATACTCATAAAAAACAGCAATAATGCTAAAAATATTCTCATTAAAATTCCATAACTATAAAATAAGAAGAGATTTTATCTATAATTGAGTTAATAGTAAGTAAAAGTTAGTATAATTTTGGAAAAATTTAAAAGAGTTCAGATGAATATAGCTATTGTAGGGCTTGGCTTGATGGGTGGTTCACTCGCTTTGAGTCTAAAAAAACTTGATTTTATAGAGAGTATTGCTGGAAGTGATCATAACAAACAACACCAAAAAGATGCAATAAGACTTGGTTTGGTTGACAAGATAGTTGAATTTGACAAAATCAAAGAAGCAGATGTGATTTTCCTTGCAATTCCGGTAAATGGAATTATTGAAAGTTTGAAAAAACTTCAAGATGTAAAAAAAGAAACAACAATAATAGACCTTGGAAGCACAAAAGAGCTTATTGTATCATCTGTTCCACCCAAAATAAGGGCAAATTTTGTAGCTGCACACCCAATGACGGGTACAGAAAACTTCGGTCCCAATGCGGCTATAGATGGACTTTATAAAGACAAAACAGTTGTATTGTGCGATTTAGAGGATAGTGGAGAAATACAAAAAAACACAGCAAAAAAAATATTTAAAGCACTTGAGATGAAAAAATATTTTATGCACTCAAAAGAGCATGACAGACATGCCGCTTTTATCTCCCATATGCCACATGCCATCTCATATTCTATAGCAAATACAGTTATGAAACAAGAGGACAAAAACAACATACTTGCACTTGCTGCCGGTGGTTTTAGATCTATGAGCCGTCTGGCAAAAAGCTCCCCGTCCATGTGGGAAGATGTATTTAAACAAAACAAAAACAATATCCTAGAAGCGATAGATCTATTTGAAATTGAGTTGCAAAGCCTTAAAAAAAGCATTGAAAATGACGAATGGGAAAAAGTTTATAACGATATGGCAAACGGGAAAAAACTACACGATATATTTTAGGTATCTCCGTCGTTAGACTAGATACCATATCTTTTTAGCACCCTTTTTAAGAGTTTTTTATCTACTGTGGCTTTTTCATCAGTATATGCATCTGCTTCCAAAATATCTATAATCTCTTTTACCTCTTTGTCATCTTTGTATGGCAAAAGTTTTATTATAATTGTTTTTTTATCATCAATATTTACAGATTTTTCTTTTTTTCCAAAGATCCAAGGTTTTAACAACATAAGCAAAACCCCACATACCAAACCAGCCATAAAAGTTCCGATAAGTATTAGTTTTGAATTTTTATAAACAACCACTTTATTGCTGTTTTGTTTCTTTTTTTCATCTGACATATATTTGATTGTAAGTGGAGGTGTTATCTGTTTTGAACCTTTTATTTTTACATCTATACTTTGTGTTTTTATGGTTTTGATTTTTGCTGTTTTTGTATCAAAAAATTTCAATTCAAACGGTGGTATGGTAAAATCTTTATCACTGACAAATGCCAGTTTTTGAGTGAGTTTATCCCCCTGTATTACAGCTTTTTCATCAAATACCCCAACACCCTCTATGGTTGGTTTAAAACTTTTTATATCTTCCAAATTTCCGACACCGTCAACCTCTACAACAACATTAAATGCTTCGTTTGAACCAACAGGGTGTTTTTGGGCAATAGCTTTTATACTAAAATCTCCAATAAGTCCTACACCCTCAGGCAAAGGTTTTGCCACAATATCCAAACTGTTTGAAAAATATGTTTTGTATTTTAACTGCGGCATCCAAACACCCCAAACATCCCGTGTATTTGATCTTGTGGCTATCTTGATTTTTGCCTCTGATATCTCCAGATCCCCTACCCTTTGTGCAGCCATTGTATATATGAGTTTTGTCACCATATATCCATCTTCTTTGTATCTTTTTGCTTTGCTCTCTTTTTTTATCCAAAAACCTTTTAGTTTTGGTGCTTCAAATTTAGAATCAAGTGCCTGTGCATCATCTTTTTGTTTAAAAGTGAGTGTAACTTTAAATGGCTCCCCTACATACACCTCTTTTTTTTCAGATTTCAGAGTTAAAATAAAATCATCACTTGGACTGCTTACATATTTTGAGACCTCTATTTTTACCGGATTGCTTTGTTCTGTTTTGCCATCTACTTTGACCTTTATCGGTGCTATTTCGCAACTTTTTTGAGGAGCAAATCTATATGTCAGGATATAGCTCCTCTTCACATCACCATTTATCATCTCTATACTTTTTTGTGAGCCTGTTGAGATTATATCACTGCCACACAAAGACACAATATCAGGTTTTGTTATATCGGTTGCAGATATTTTCAGCGAATAGGTAACAACATCTCCCTGAGATATATGGTTTGAATCCACACTCGCCTCAACCAAAGCATACAGATTGTATGAAAATAAAAATAATACTAATAAAAAAATCTTACCAAGGTTTTTCATCTTCTCCCCTTTTTAAATTTTGCTTGTTCATTCTGTAAAGATATGAATGTTTTTGAGAATTCAGAGCCTTTAGCCACTTCATCTCCTCTTTATCACTCATCTTTTGCATATTTTTGTTTTGTTCTTTTTTGCCATTTTGTTTGTCATTTTGATTGTTGTGTTTTTTCTGTTGATTATTTTTATTGTTTTGCTGTTTGTTCTCCTTGTTGTTTTGTTTCTGCTGTTTTTTCTGTTTTTGCTCTTGTTTTTTCTGTTTTTG
>Ga0256828_1001825_pt1 | contig 13114 bp, 15 predicted proteins | sample CV88metaG_FD_185993 | JGI IMG/M metagenome (GOLD analysis project Ga0256828, IMG submission 185993) | Hydrothermal vent microbial communities from East Pacific Rise, Pacific Ocean - CV88 | ecosystem: Environmental > Aquatic > Marine > Hydrothermal vents | place: Pacific Ocean: East Pacific Rise... | reverse complement strand
ATTGGTATTTTAAGTGATGAGAGTGCAAATGCTAAATATTTAGCAATTGATTTACTTTCTCAAGCAGAACATGATGAGATGGCAAGTTCTATTATGATTACAACATCAAAAGAGATAGCAAATTCTACAAGTGTAGAAGTTGATAATTATCTAAAAGAGTTAAGTAGAAATGAAATAGCTCAAAAATCAATAGATGAAAGAGGTTGTATAATAATTGCAAATGATATGACTGAAGCTATTGATCTTATGAATGAAATAGCTCCAGAACACTTAGAAGTTATGACAAAAAATCCATTTGAACTTCTTCCTCAAATCAAACATGCAGGTGCTATTTTCTTAGGGCAAAATACACCTGAACCAATAGGTGATTATATAGCTGGACCTAATCATACACTACCAACAGGTGGAACAGCTAAATTTTATAGCCCACTTTGTGTAGATGACTTTATGAAAAAATCTTCTATTATTAGTTTTTCTCAAAATGCTATTAATGAAATAGGTGAGCAGTGTGCTTTATTAGCAGATACAGAAGGTTTAACTGCACATGCAAAAAGTGTTAGAGTTCGATTGAATAAATAATATTAGTAAAAAATATAATAGTTTAGTTTAAGAAAACTTAACTAAACTTCTAAAATAAATTTAAAATAAAAAGGAAAAATATGTCAAATAAATTTGAAGCATTATTCGAAGACGAAGCAAACATTTTTGGAGGAACTCCAGCATCAAAATATCATGATATTGCAAATCAAGCAAGTGATGAAGTTGTAAAAGATGAATTTGATAAAATTGTAGAAAAATTTGCAGCAATGGAACAAATGCTAGAAGCTGCTTATCCAAATGAAGATATTGATAGAAAAATACAAAATCATATATTTGAAAATTCATCTTTTATTGAAAATCAAAAGAAGAGTTTATATATAGAGTTTACTGGAAATATTGTAATGAGGCTAGATTCATAATATTATGAATTTAAATTGGCAAATATTATTAGCTGTAGGAAGTGGTGGATTTTTTGGTGCAATAGCTAGATTTTACACTGCTTTTCATATTGCAAAAATGTTTCCACATGCAATACCTGTTGCAACACTTAGTGTAAATGTACTTGGTAGTTTTATTATTGGAATATTAGCTGCACTTTTTATGACATTTACACCATCAAATGAACTAAGAGGTTTTCTAATCACAGGTTTTTTAGGTGCATTAACAACATATAGTACATTTGCACTAGAAACATATTTTTTACTTAATAGTTCATTAGTAATAGCAGGAGTTAATATCCTTTTAAATGTAATAGGTACAATATCAAGTGTTGCTATTGGATATAAGTTATGTTTATGGGCAATAAATTATTAAGATAAAAATAGATATAATAATTGAATATATAAATAAATAGGAGAACATTATGGGAATACCAAGTGGAATGGAACTGTTTGTAATAGTTGCAGTTGTAGTATTACTTTTTGGAGGTAAGAAAATACCTGAATTAGCAAGTGGATTAGGAAAAGGTATCAAAAACTTTAAAAATGCAGTTAAAGATGATGAGCCAGTAGCAACAACTACAGCTACTACAAACAATGCTAAAATCGAAGAAGATAAAGCAACAACTACTGCATCTTCTACAACAGAAGAAACTACTAAAACAGTATAATCATACATGCAAAATGAAATCAAAAATTTTATCGAGCAAAAGCTCGATAAATCTATCGTACTAGAAAAACCAAAAGATATATCATTAGGTCATTATGCTACACCTGTAGCTTTTTCTATGGCTAAAGAACTTAGAAAAAATCCTATGATAATAGCTGATGAATTAGCACAAAAGTTTCAAGAAGATACAGATAAATTTGAAAGTGTAACAGCTGTAAAAGGTTTTATAAACTTTAAATTATCAAATGATTATTTAACTTCACAAATAAACAATGCAATAAACAATGAAGAAAACTTTGCAAAATCTAAAAATGATGAAAAGATACTTCTTGAATATGTAAGTGCAAATCCAACGGGACCACTTCATATTGGTCATGCAAGAGGTGCTGTATTTGGTGATGCACTAGCTCGTGTTGGTAAACATTTAGGTTATGATATCACAACTGAATATTATGTAAATGATGCAGGTGCTCAAATGGGACTACTTGCTACTTCATTATATTTAGCTGCAAAAGAATTTATACTAAAAGAAGAGGTTGAATATCCAGAATCATTCTATAGAGGTGAATATCTAATAGATATTGCACATAAATGTATAGAAAAATATGGGGCTGATGTATTTAATGATGAATCAAGAAAAGAAGAATTAGCTTTATTTGCAAAAGATGAAGTTATGAAAATAATTATATCTGATTTAGAAGACTTAGGTGTTACTTTTGATAATTTTGTAAGTGAAAAATCACTTTATGATTCATGGGAAACTACTAAAAAAGTTCTTGAAGATAATGATTCTTTATATACAAAAGATGAAAAAGTTTGGATAAGATCAACACAACTTGGTGATGATGTAGATAGAGTTGTTGTAAGGGATAATGGTATTCCTACATATTTAGCTGGTGATATTATTTATCATAAAAATAAATATGATAGAAAATTTGACAGATATATAAATATATGGGGTGCAGATCATCATGGATATATCACTAGAGTTAAATCAGCTATAAAGTTTTTGGGGAATAATCCTGATACTTTAGAAGTTTTACTTTCTCAAATGGTAGCATTACTAAAAGGTGGAAAGCCATATAAAATGAGTAAAAGAGCTGGTACAGTTATACTTATGAGTGATATTGTACAAGAGATTGGTGCAGATGCACTTAGATTTGTATTTTTAACTAAAAAAAGTGATACTCACTTAGAGTTTGATATAGATTTATTAAAAAATAATGACTCGTCAAATCCAGTATTTTATATTAACTATGCACATGCAAGAATAAATCAACTATTTAAAAAAGCAAATTTAACTATTGATGATATTAAAGATGTAGATATAAAAGATGTAAATCAAGATGCAAAAGATTTATCTTTTCAAGCACTTCTTTTAGGTTCTATACTTCAAGAAGCATTTGATAAAAGAGATATGCAAAAAGTAACAGATTATTTACATGGATTATCTGCTATGGTACATAAGTTTTACAATGAGCATAAAATTGTAGGAATTGATAATGAAAAATCATATCTAAAAGTACTTGCAATGGCAGCACTGAGTATAAGAGTAGGACTTAGAGTTTTAGGAATTACTGCTAAGGAGCAAATGTAATGTTAAAATATATAGGTATTGCACTAATAGCTGGGGTAATTTATATGATTGCTACAGGAAATATGGGTGGAGCTAAAAAAGCTACAGGAAATTACACAAGTGTAATGAGAGGTGGTGCTTAATATAAAGCTATTTATAGCTTTATATTACCACTCTAAATTATCTTTTACTTCAAAGTTACCTAAGAAATCTTCTAGGTTATATATCTCTCTTTGAGATTTTTGCATAACATGAATCATAATATCTCCAAGATCAATTACAGACCAATCTTGATCTTCTTGAGTTCTAAGAATATTTTCTTCACTCTCTTCAAGCTCATCTTTTAATATAGCAACTAATGCTAAAGTATGTTTATTATTAAGTGAAGTTGCAAGAACAACTTTATCTACTATATAACCTTTACCACTTAAATCAAAAGTTTCAATCTCTAATGCTTTTTTATCTTCAAGTACTTCTACTATTTTTTTTATTCTATTTTCCAAAGTTTTTTTACCTTATTTTGTATTTTTTTAGGAATATATTTTAATTCCCGAGTTTCTCTTAAAGATGTTGATGAGATATTTTCATTTAGTTTTATATAAATAGGATCTATATAATCATTTTCTAGTTTAATATCATCTCTACTAATAACAACAAATTGTACTAGTTCTTTAAGATTTTTAAAATTATACCATAAATGAACATCTTTTAAGTTATCTGCACCAATAATAAGAAATATTTTTTCAATATTGTATTGTTTTTGTAAATATAAAATAGTTTCATATGTAGGTATTTTTTGATTTTGCTTTACTTCATAATCTATGATTTGTATATTTTCATTATTTTTATATAGATCTTGTATCAGTTCTAGTCTAGTATTTGCATCAAAATATGACTTGTTTTTAAAAGGATTTAAAAAAGTTGGAACAATAAAAAGTTTTTCAATAGGAAGTGTTTGTAAACATAAATCAATTATCTTTTCATGTCCTATATGAAATGGATCAAAACTTCCACCAAATATTGCTATATTCATCTATAACCCTTTTTATATTTAACCAAAATTATAGCTAATTTATAGTAAAATAGTTAAATTAATAAAAATAATATAGTTTTAAAAAGGAATTAAAATGGCTCTTAAAGTTGCTATAAATGGATTAGGTAGAATTGGAAGATGTGTTGCTAGAATAATATCTCAAAGAGATGATATACAATTAGTTGCTGCAAATGCTAGTGGTAGTGATGATATGATTCAATACAACCTAAGATACGATTCTGTTCATGGAAATAGAAAAGATATTGAAGTAAAAGATGGATATATATTTATAGGTAACGATAAGGCTAAACTTTTAAGTGAACGAGACCCTGCAAAATTAAACTTTGCAGATTATGGAGCTACAGTAGTTTTAGAGTGTACAGGAGCTTTCTTAACTGAAGAATCAGTATTACCATATTTAGAAAATGGTATTGAAAAAGTAGTATTCTCAGCACCTGCAAAAGATGATACAGCTACATTTGTAATGGGTGTAAATGAAGATAAATATGATGGTCAAAAAGTTGTTTCAAATGCTTCATGTACTACAAATGGTTTAGCACCAGTTGCAAAAGTATTAGATGATGCTTTTGGTATAAAAAGTGGACTTATGACTACTATTCACTCTTACACAGGAAGCCAGCCAATTCTTGATGCAAAACATAAAAAAGATCCAAGAAAATCTAGATCTGGAGCTACAAACCTTGTACCAACAACAACAGGTGCAGCAAAAGCTATATCAAAAGTTTTACCACAATTAAAAGGTAAAATAAATGGACAAGCAATAAGAATTCCTACTCCAAATGTTTCTATGGTTGATTTAACTGTTGTATTAGATAAAGATGTAAGTGTAGAAGATGTAAATAATGCATTTAGAGATGCTGCAAATGGTTCTATGAAAGGTATTTTAGGTGTTGATGAAGAGCAAAGAGTTAGTTCTGATTTCAATGGTGAAGAGATATCAAGTATAGTTCCAATGGATACAACTCAAGTAATAGGTGGTAATATGGTAAAAGTATTAGCATGGTATGATAATGAGTGGGGTTATTCTTGTAGATTAGTAGATATGGCTCTACACGTAGGAAAATAAGTAACTATTTAAAATTTAAAACAAATAAGGAAAAAAATGAAACTTCAAGAGATAAATAAAATAGATATAGCTAATAAAAAAGTATTTATTAGATGTGATTTTAATGTACCAGTAGATGAGTTTGGTTCAATTACAGATGATAGAAGAATAAAATCTGCACTTTCTACAATCAAATATTGTTTAGATAATGATTGTTCTATTATTATTGCTTCACATTTTGGAAGACCAAAAAATGGTTTTGAAGAAAAATTTTCATTAAAACTTGTTGCAAAAAGATTACATAAACTTTTAGATCAAGAAGTTAAATTAGCTCCAAATGTTATATGTGATGAAACAATAGCAATGGCAAATGATTTAAAATCTGGTGAGATTATGTTATTAGAAAATATGAGATTTGAAAATGGTGAAACTAAAAATGATAAAGAATTATCAAAAACTCTTGCATCATTAGCCGAAATTTATATCAATGATGCTTTTGGTGTATCTCATAGAGCTCATGCTTCTGTTGAAGGTATTGCACATCATTTTGATATTGAACATAAAGCTGCAGGATTTTTACTAGCAAAAGAGATTAAGTTTTTCTACCATATTATAGAAGAGCCAAAAAGACCATTTGTATCTATTGTAGGTGGTTCTAAAGTTTCTGGAAAACTAGAAGCTCTTTATAACCTTGTACCAAAAGTAGATAAAATTATTATTGGTGGAGGTATGGCTTTTACATTCCTTAAAGCTTTAGGTTATGAAGTTGGAAATTCTTTAGTTGAATTAGACTTATTAGAAGAAGCTAAAAAAATAATGATAGAAGCACAAGAGCTTGGAGTGAAGTTTTATTTACCTGTTGATGTTATAGTTGCAGAAGAATTTGATGCAGAAGCAAAAGCAAAAGCAACAACAATTCAAGAAATACCAGAAGATTGGATGGGACTAGATATAGGACCAGCATCAGTTACACTTTTTGAGTTAGCTCTAGAAGATGCAAATACAATTCTTTGGAATGGACCAATGGGTGTATATGAAATGGATAAATTTGCAAAAGGTAGTACAAAACTATCACATACAGTTGCAAAAAGTTTTGCTACTACTGTAGTTGGTGGTGGAGATACTGCTGATTTAGTTAGAAGAACTGGTGATGAAGATGAAATGACATTTATATCTACAGGTGGTGGAGCTTCATTAGAATTAATTGAAGGTAAAGTATTACCTGGAGTTAAAGCTCTAATTATAGAAGCATAATATGTCAAAGATTATATACTGTATCGCTGGATTTAAAGCAAAAGATGGTAAAGAACAAGAGCTTTTTGATACACTAAAAGCTCTTGAACCAAATACTCTAAGAGAAGATGGGTGTTTATCATACAGAGTTACAAAACATTTTAAAAATGACTTTGCAAATGGAGAATTTATGCCTATAGTATTTAATGAATCTTGGGCTAGTGTAGAAGCTTTTGAGAAACATTGTCAAAGAGATGAGATTGTAAATTTCTTTGAAAAAGAGTGTTTAGATGAAAATGGTTTAGTGCAATCTTACAATGTAACAACTTATATGGATGAATAAAATTAATATACTACTAAATGGTGTTGGCAGAATTGGTAAAGCAATTTTGCGAATATCAAATGAAAAAAATTATTTTAATATAATTGCTATTAATGAACTAAATACAAATATAAATAATATTGCATATACAATTAACTACGATTCTACTTATGGAAATATCTCAAATAAATACAAAGTAGAAGATGATTTTATATGTAATGATATAAATAAAATACAAATTCTAAATGAAAAATCACTAAAAAATATAAACTACAAAAAATTAAAAATTGATATAATAATAGATGCAAGTGGTGCTAAAATAGATCAAAATATTTTAAATAACTTAGATGTTAAGAAGATATTTTTAACTCATCCAAATAAAAATGCAAATATAAATATGATTTTAGGTGTAAATGATCATCTATATAAAAATCAAAAAATAATATCAACTTCATCATGTAATGCAACAGCACTTTTGCCTGTTTTAAATATAATAGAGCAAAATATAGGTATAGAATATGGAGATATTGCTACAATTCATCCATTATTAAATCATCAAAAGACTTTAGATAGCTCTTGTGTAGGTAGTACAAATAGAGATATAGATTGTAGTTTTGAGTTTGGAAGAAGTTCAGTACAAAATATTATTCCAAGTAAAACAACTACAATAGATGCTTGTAGTTTAGTACTAAAAGAAATAAATCATAATCTTATATCTTCAAATTCATTTAGAGTACCCACACCTACAGTTGGGGCTATAAATGTATCTTTAGTAGTAAAAAAAGAAATTACAAAAGAAAAACTTATTGAAATATTTAAAACTTATGAGAATCAACAAAATTATAAAATAATATTAAACAATTATGAACCTTTAGTATCTAGTGATTTTGCAAGAAGTGAATATACAAGTATTATTGATCATAGATTTACAAGTGTTATTAAAAATAAAATGGTAAAACTTGTACTTTGGTATGATAACGAATGGGGATATGCTTCAAAAGTTGTTGAACTAGTAAATAAACTATAATTATAAATTTTATAAAAATATGTTAAAATCTTTAACATATAAATTAAAGGACCAATATGAAAATTATCGCAAGTAACTTTAAAACAAATCATACAAGAAAATCTACAAATAACTTTGTAAATGAGATTAATACTCTATTAAAAGATGAGAATATAAAAAATGATGTATATATTTTTCCAACATCTACATCATTAGATAGTTTTGATACTCAAAGCAATTTAACTATAGGTGTTCAAAATGCATACTATACAAAATCAGGTTCATTTACAGGTGAAATTGGAACAGAACAACTTGATGAGTTTGGAATAAAAACAATTTTAATTGGTCATAGTGAAAGAAGACATATTTTAGGTGAATCTCAAAAAGAGATAGCTTTAAAATTTAATTATTATAAATCACTTGGATATAAAATAATATATTGTGTTGGTGAACCTTTAGAAGTAAAAGAGCAAGGTTTAACAGAAACTTTAGGTTATGTTTTAGAACAATTTGATGGTATTGATTTAGAATATGATAATATGATTATTGCATATGAACCAGTATGGGCAATAGGAACTGGAGTATCTGCTACAAATGAAGATATTGAAAGAATACATAAAAAATTAAAGAAAAAATTACAAAAACCACTTTTATATGGTGGTAGTGTAAAATTAGCAAATATTAGTGAAATATTAGATATTGCTAATGTTGATGGTGCATTAATTGGAACTGCATCTTGGAATAGTGATGATTTTAAAGAGATAATTAAAATAGCAAGTAAAAAATAATAAATAATATAAAAATTAAAATATAGGAGAAATATAAATGATAATGAATGGTAAAAAGGTGAAAACCGTATAAAAAGAGTGAATAGTTTCACTCTTTTAGGTTTGGAACCGTAGCTTTTATATGAGCAAGGCGAATATAAGCGAAGGCTTAAGATAAAAATTAAAAATATAGGAGAAATATAAATGTTAATGAATGGTAAAAAGGGTGTTATATTAGGCGTAGCAAACAATAAATCAATAGCTTATGGTATAGCAAAACAATGTGCAGAGCAAGGTGCAACAATAGCTTTTACATACTTAAATGATAGTCTTAAAAAAAGAGTTGAACCAATAGCAGCAGAGTTTGGAAGTGAAGATTTAGTATATCCTTGTGATGTATCAAATCCACAAGAGATAGCAGATTTAGTAAAATCACTTGAAAAAGATTTAGGGCAAATTGATTTTATTGTTCATTCTATTGCATTTGCTCCAAAAGATGGATTAAGTGGAAGATTTGTTGATATTACAAAATCAGCTTTTGAAGTAGCTATGAATGTATCTGTTTATAGTTTAATTGAAGTAACACAAGCACTTAAACCTATTATGAGTAATAACTGTTCTGTTCTTACACTTTCTTATTATGGTGGTGTAAAATATATACCAAATTATAATCTAATGGGTGTAGCAAAAGCAGCACTTGAAATGACTGTAAAATATCTTGCAGAAGATTTAGGAAAAGATGGTATAAGAGTAAATGCTATAAGTGCAGGTCCTATTAAAACTTTAGCAGCAGCTGGAATTGGTGAATTTAGATTTATGTTAAAATGGAATGAAGCTCACTCTCCATTAAAAAGAAATGTAACAACAACAGATGTTGGAAATTCAGGAATGTATTTACTTTCAGATTTAAGTGCAGCAGTAACTGGTGAAATTCATTATGTTGATGGTGGATATAATATTATGGGTATGCCTGCTGTTTCTTTCAATGAGGAAGGGAAACAGAATATTGCATGGAATGGCGAAAAATAGGTTTTGTACATTATCTTTTTGATTAACTCTTCGTTAAAAAATAAATTTTAACTAGTCATTTACTGAAGTAAACTCCTAGGTTAAAATTTATTTTTAGCCTTGATTTAAACAAAAATCTAAAGCACTAAACCTATTTTAAAAAGAAATGATTAAATATATTATTTTTTCTTTAGCTTTATTATCTTCTTTATACTCTCAAGTTGATATATCTTTATATCCTTCTATTGTAAAAATAGCAAATACATTTCGTGTGGATTTAAAAAGTGATACAAGATTAACACAAGCTCCTAGTGTAAGCTTTATGGGTAAAACTTATCAAATGTTTAGTAAAAATTGGAGTGAAAATTCTTATGAAGTTTTTATCCCTATTTCTTATTATACAAAACAAACAAAATACAATGTAAATATATCTTATAATTTAGATGATAAAATTTATAAAAAAAGATTATATATAGATGTAGTTGATGCTAATTATAAAAAAAATGAAATAATAACTGTAGCAAAAGGTAAAGTGAAATTATCTTCTAAAAATAAGAAAAAATCATCAAATGAATATAATATAGTATATAAAAATGTATATTCAGTTGTATCTAGTAAAAATTATATTAAAAATTCAAAATTTATAAATCCAATGCAAACTAAAATTACAAGTGATTTTGGAACAGCTAGAATATATAATGGCATTAAAAAATCATATCATACAGGTGTTGATTTTAGAGCTAAAATAGGAAGTAAAATATATGCTACAAATGATGGGGTTGTAGCACTTACAATGAAAAGATTTTATTTAGGAAATGTGATATATATTAATCATGGAAGAGGCTTATATAGTTATTATTCTCATCTTAGTAAAATTTTAGTAAAAAAAGGGCAAAATATTAAAAAAGGTGAAGTTATTGCTCTAAGTGGTAAAACAGGAAGAATAACAGGACCACATTTACATTATGCAATGAGGTTATATAATACTACTATTGATCCTCTAGGATTTCATAAGTTATATAATGAAGGGATAAAATGAGATATTTATTTTTAGTTTTTATTAGTTTTTTTATAATTTCATGTGGTACAACAGATGAAAATTCTACTACTAAAACATCTTCATTGAATAGTAATGATAGTGCATCTAATTTAACTAATACGATAGAAGAAAATGTATATAGTTCATCAGTTATAGATGACTTAAATCAATTAAGAATAAATTCTGGAATGATAGCTCTAAATACAAATGAATACTTAAACAAATCAGCATATAACCATGCACTATACTTAGATACAAATAACTATATTGGACATTATGAAGATGATGATTATAAAAATTTTACAGGTATAACACCTGCAGATAGAGCTGTAAATAGTGGATATGAAAGTAGAGTAGTAAGTGAAAATTTATCAGTAGGACAATTAACAGAAAGCTTATCGTTAAAAGGTCTTATGGGTGCTATTTATCATAGATTTGGTTTTTTGGATTTTAAAATAAATACAATAGGTTATGAAAAAGTAAATCAATCATATGTATATAATATGGCAAATAGTGATTTAAATAATCTTTGTTATGGTAATTCTTATGATGAACATGATAGTTATTATATATATGTATGTAAAGATACATCATTTAAAATAGAAGTATCAACATATAATTATGAATTAAATAAAACAATAAACTCAAATCCATCTTATGTTATATATCCTTATGCTAATCAAGAAAATGTACCAACATCTTTTTATGATGAAACACCAGATCCTTTACCTTCATATAAAGTAAGTGGATATCCAATAAGTATAGAATTTAATGAAAATCAATATAATATGGATAAGTTTTCAATAAAGTCATTTATTATTTATGATGAAAATAATAATCCTTTAGAATTAGCAGCAGATTATAAGGATAGTGATACGATATTATCAGCTACAAATGATACAAATAGCCATTTTAATTCTTATCAATTTGCTATTTTCTCAAAAGATAGATTAAAATATAATACTCATTATAATGTAAAGTTTACATATACTTATGATGGTAAGGATAAAGAAATATTATGGGGATTTACAACAGAAAGTTTAACAAATATAGTAAATTACCAAGATGATTTAACTTTAAAAGCTAATACTTCTTATAATATTTATATAAAACCAGAAAATAAAGATGATATTTATACAACATCTTATATATCTTGTTCTTATAGTGGTGATGCTTATGAACCTACATATCATTTAAATTATTATGATAATAATACATTAAGCCTAAATATTGAAGGAAGTAGTTTAGTAAAATGTGATTTATATTTAAATAAAGATAAATCAAATGAAAAACATTCTGTAATACATTTTTAAATCAATTTATTTTATTACAACCATTTTTTAGCTATTATATATATTAAAATAAATATATTAAAAGAAGAAAAATGAATATAGATTTAAAACAACTAGCAAATAAATATCAAACTCCATATTATGTATATGATTTTGATCATATAACAAAGCAATATTCTGAATTAAAAGAAGCATTTAAAGCAAGAAAATCACTTATATCATATGCTGTAAAAGCAAACTCAAACTTAAGTGTTGTAAAACATTTAGGAGATATGGGTGCTGGTGCAGATTGTGTTAGTATAGGAGAGGTTCGAAGAGCATTAAAAGTTGGAATACCAAAATATAAGATTATATTTTCAGGTGTAGGTAAAACAGATGCAGAGATAACTGAAGCATTACAAGAAGATATCCTAATGATAAATGTAGAAAGTGAAGAAGAGCTAAAAAGAGTAGAACTTATGGCTATAAATCTTAACTTACAAGCAAGAATAAGCATAAGAGTAAATCCAAATGTAGATCCAAAAACTCATCCTTATATATCAACTGGACTTCATGAAAATAAGTTTGGTGTAGATATGGATACAGCAAAAAGAATGTATATCTTTGCAAATAAAAGTGAAAACTTAGATCCTATAGGAATACATTGTCATATTGGTAGCCAATTAACTGAACTAGATCCTATAAAAGAAGCAGTTAATATTGTAGCTGATTTAGTGCGAAACCTTAAAGCTGCACTTAAAATTGAACTGAAATTTTTTGATGTTGGTGGAGGACTTGGAATTGTATATGATAATGAAACATTAATCAACACATATGATTATGCACAAACAATTCTTGAAGCATTATTTGGTCTTGACATTACAGTAGTTTGTGAACCAGGTAGATTTATAGTTGGTAATTCTGGAATATTTGTAACAAAAGTTTTATATGAAAAAGTAAATGGTGATAAAAGATTTGTAATAGTAGATGGTGCTATGAATGATTTAATTAGACCATCATTGTATGATGCTTATCATAAAATAGAAGTATTAGATAAAACTGAAAATGTAAGTGATTGTAATGTAGTAGGACCTGTTTGTGAAAGTGGTGATTTTTTTGCAAAAAATATAAATCTAGCTAAAACAG
>Ga0256828_1001824_pt1 | contig 13116 bp, 15 predicted proteins | sample CV88metaG_FD_185993 | JGI IMG/M metagenome (GOLD analysis project Ga0256828, IMG submission 185993) | Hydrothermal vent microbial communities from East Pacific Rise, Pacific Ocean - CV88 | ecosystem: Environmental > Aquatic > Marine > Hydrothermal vents | place: Pacific Ocean: East Pacific Rise... | reverse complement strand
CTTTTCTAAAGTTTTAGCTCCATCTCTTAGAGTAGGCTATATTAGAGCAGATAAAAAAATTTTAGAGAGCTTAATTGCCTATAAAGAGGCGATGGATTTACATACATCAACAATAACGCAAAAAATCGTAGCAGAGCTTTTAAAACAAGAGCTAAAGTATAATAAAAATTTGCAAAAAACAAGAGAGTATTATCAAAAAAAGTGCAACTATTTTAGTAAAGTTTTAGATAAAGAGTTGCCACAATTTAACTACCAAAAACCAAAAGGTGGTATGTTTATATATGGCAAAATAAGTGGTATCAATAGCACTAAACTCCTAGAAAAAACAATGCAAAAAGGTGTTGTATTTGTTCCTGGAAGTGAGTTTGGCGGAGAAGCAGATGAGGTTAGATTTAACTTTACAAATAGCACTAAAAAAGATATAAAAAAAGGTATAAAAATTATAGCAAGTTTACTAAAGTAGTATTATTAAAATTTTTAATTTATATTTAGAAGTTATATAAAAAATGTAAAATATAGCCTAAAAGTAATAATTTACTATTGCAAGGCTAGATTTTATACTTAAAATTATATTGCTTCTTCGTTCTCTTCTCCAGTTCTTATTCTGATTATTTTTTCTATACTTGATACAAAAACTTTGCCATCTCCAATTTTATTAGTTTGAGCAGATTCTGAAATAGCTTTAATAATTTCATCCACATTATCAGCAGTTGTAACAATCTCTAACTTAACTTTTGGAATTAAATCAACAATATACTCAGCTCCTCTATAAAGCTCACTATGTCCTTGCTGACGCCCATATCCCTTTACTTCACTAATAGTCATACCACTTACCCCAATTTGGGTAAGTGCCTCTTTAACATCATCTAGTTTATAGGGTTTAATTATTGCTTCTATTTTTTTCATTATAATACCTTAAATTGTTCTAGTAAACTCAGGATAACTCTCCATCCCACACTCTACGCTATCAAGCCCCTCTAACTGCTCCTCTTCATCTGCTGCAATTGGCAAAATTTTGTTAATAATATAAATCACAATAAAGCTAACTACAAATGCAAAAACTCCAACTACAACCACACCTTTAAGTTGTGCAATAAATGATTTATCGCTAAAAATACCAACAGCCAAAGTTCCCCAAATACCATTAACAAGATGCACAGAAAGCGCTCCAACAGGATCATCTAATTTTAATTTATCAAAAAATGGAACAAAAATAACAACCAAAATACCACCAATACCACCAATTAAAATTGGAGTATAAATATCAAACAAATCAGCCCCAGCAGTAATTGCCACAAGCCCACCTAAAGCACCATTTAATACCATTGTAATATCTAACTTTTTGTATTGAATATAACCAATAATTCCAACAATTATTGCCCCTGCAAGTCCTGCAGTATTTGTATTCATAACTGTTAGGGCTACAGCATTTGCACTCTCTTTAGAAGCAATTGCGCCTACACTTCCACCATTAAAGCCAAACCAACCAATCCAAAGCAAAAATGCCCCAAGTGCAACAAGTGGAATGTTTGATGCTGGAATTACCTTTACTTTTCCATTTTTATATCGGCCTCTTCTATTACCAATAACTAAAATTGCAGCTAAAAGCGCCCAACCACCAGTTGAATGAATAACTGTGCTTCCTGCTAAATCATACATATTCAAATCCAAAATTGTTCCACTTAGCATATCGCTACCCCAATTCCAATTAACAACAATTGGATAAATTATTGCAGACATCAAAATTGTAAATAGCACCATTGGAACAACTTTCGCTCTCTCACTAATTCCTCCACTCATAATATTTACAACTTTACCAACAAATGCCATTTGGAACAAAAATGCAGCCCACTGACTCATGCTATCGCTACCAAAGCCACCAAATGCAACTTTATAGCCAAGTAGCAAAAATGCCATTGAACCAACTACATAAATCATTGTATTCATCATTAAAACAGCAGTTACATTTTTTGTTCTAACAAGTCCTGCCTCTAACATTGCAAATCCAGGCACCATAAAAATAATTAATACAAATGCAAAAAGCGCAAAAAAAGTATCTATCACATACTCCATACCTACTCCTTAAAAAATAATAAAGCTATTTTATCAAAAAATAGGCAAATAAAAAATATAAATAAGCTCTAATTATTTAAAAATTAATCATACAAAAGAGATATTTTTAAAATTAATTGATTAAAAAATAGTCAAGTGATTAAAAATTAGGCAATTATATAAGTTATTACTTATTAACTCTCTGCACAAACCACTTAAATTCACCAAGCATTACAATTCTCTTTTTACTATCTAGTAACTCTACTTTTATGCTAATTGTAGCTCTACCTTTTTTTAAAAAGTTATCTTTAAACTTTTCTAAATCTTTTTTATTAGCACTTGCAAACGCTTTTACTACTGAAGTAGCACTATTTTTATAAGTAGTTTTGCTACATCTTAAAAGTGGCACAGCATCAGCACTAAACTCTTTAAAACTATCTTGCAAAAATAGTCCACTTTGAGCCTCTGCCAAGGTATATAAAGCCCCAGCATGTAGCGAACCAATATGATTATTTAGTTTCTCTTTTGGCTCTAAGATTAAAGAGCTATTATCTCTTTTAATACCTAATAGTTTTATAAACTCAATTTCTAAAATATCCATATTAATCCTTAAGAAGCGCTAAGTTCTTTGCGCCATAAATTATACTTTAAGTAAACAATATATTAAAAAAACTTTCTACTTTAAAATTTTGCGAAACAAAACATAAAAGCATTTAGCTCTTCTGCCAATAAGCACTTAAAATCCGACCATTTTTAAGCAGGGTTCCTGCATGTTCAACTATATCAAAAACCTCTTTTTGGCTCCAACCCATTTTATATATCTCTTCAAAATCCTCTTTTTTGCACTCTTTTGGCTCATAAATAGCCTTTATGGCAAACTTTGCTAAAGCTTTATGAGCATCATTAAAAGGAACAGCCTCTATATCATTAATTACATTATCTAAAAGCTCTTGCGTATAACCACTACTTAGCAAAACCTTTGTATTGTAGCCTTTACAATAATCATAATCTTCTCTAAAAGCAATGTGTAGTCTTAAAAAAGTAAACAAATTACGCTCTATATTTTTTTGTTTAATAATCCTTGTAACCATTGTTATATAATCTTCTAAATAAGAAGCTTCAATATTACCTAAAAGCTCTGTTTGTGGTGGTATAAACCCAAATATTTTTTTAACTACTCTATATAACTTATCTAACCTATCTTTTTGCTCTATATTCTCTTTTACCATAAACATAATAGTTCCTTTTATATTATTAGACTAACTAGTCTAGTAAAAGTATAGAGAAATTTCGCTTAAATTAGACTAAATAGTCTAAAATTATTTTTTATGATATATTTGTGATTAAAAGTTATCTTAAATTTTGTAAAATGATTTTACTCTGCTTTAAAAACTCTTTTTTAGAAGATAAGTTTGGCGATAGTGAAAGCAGACCCCAAGTGGCATTTAGTATAAATTTTGCCATCTCTATTGGTTCTATATTACTAAATTCACCTCTATCTAAACCAATTTGAAGCATACTTGCTAAAGAGTTTTGCATTTGAATAACTTTGCTACTTAGCAATTTGTCAAAATCACTATCAACAGGGCTAAGCTCTACCATAAGGCGGTATAGTGGACATCCATAGGTTATTAACTTTCTATTTTTTGCCATAGCACTATAAGTATCTCTTAAGCTCTCTTTAACACTCTTTTTATCTTTAATTTCAAAAATAAAAAACTCATCCATTTTAGGAAAAAGCCTCTCATTTACCATTGCCAAAACAAGTTCTTTTTTGCTTTTAAAATGGTGATACATAGAGCCTTTTGGCACAGTAGCAATTTTTAATATGCTATCTATTGAAGTAGCACTATATCCATTTTTATAAACTTCTTCAAATGTAATATCTAATAGTTTTTCTCTTGTTGGTTGTTTTTTCATATCTCTTTTTATTTAATCTAAATTATTTACTGTAATTACTCTATTTTTATTATACTCCAAAAACCATTATTTTAGTTTATAATACTACATCTCACTTAATACTATTTTATAACATAAGCCACTATTTGTATCTATTGTATATTTTCCATTAAAATATTTAATAGATAATTTAATCAAATTAAAACCAAAACCATTTTCCATTTTTTTTAAATCTATAAATTTTGCATTATCACAATAATTTAAGATATAATAGTTATTCTCTTTAAAAAAATTTATATCTATTTTGCATCTTTTATTACCTTTGTTTGCATATTTTAAAGAGTTTGTAACAAGTTCATTTATCATAATTCCATACTGAATAAGAGTGCTTATAGATACATTTATATCTATAATATTTAAGTTTATATCTATACTATCTTTTGTGCTTTCACTCTTTATAATATTATTTACTAACTTTTGTGTAAATATCTTTATGCTAATATTTTGAGTTGCCCTGTTTTTATAGAGTAATTCATGTAAAGTTGCCATAGATTCAATTCTTTGGCGACTTCCCAAGATTGCATTTTTAGCACTTTTATCCTCTATTTTAAAAGATTGCAAACCCAAAATTGATGAAATAATATTTAGATTATTTTTAACTCTATGATGCACCTCTTGTAAAAGTAGAGTATTTTGTCTGTTTAAATTTTCTAACCTCTTTACCGATTCATCAATAGCAAAATAGTAAAAAAATCCATAAGCAACCATAAATAGATGAGCATAAATATAAGCCAAAAGATATTTTGTATTGTGCAAAATAAAGTGATTAGGGTAATTTATATAAAAATAGATTAAAATAGCAATTAAGATAGTATAAAATATAGTTAAATTTATAATAATTTGGCGCAATTTCATAGATATAAATGCAATTATTGGAATTAATATTGCAAAAATCAAATCAAAATCTGCGCCATTTATGAATATAAATATAAATTCAGAAATTGCAGAAATCCAAAATAGTGCAATACCCCCTCTATCTACCTCATTTCTCATAGTTAATTTAAAAGCAATAAATGATAAAAGAGCATATAAAAAATCAAAATAAGCATCAACAGAGCCTCTATAAGCGTCAACTACAGTGCCTATTAAAGTTAAAATTATAATAGTAGTAAATGCACCATAAATAAAGAGCTTTTTGTAGTGTAAACTCTTTAATTTGCTAAAACACATAATAATCTCCTCTAATTTATACTATATATTTTTATCATTGTATCACTATATTATTACTTTTGCAAAAAAATTATCATACTAATATATTTTTGCATTATCACACTTTTGCCCATAATTTTTGATATTATTAAAAATAATATTTAATGGAGTGTAGTGTGGAGAAAATTTTAATTGTAGAAGATGATTTAATCTCTGCAGAGTATCTAAAAGAGATTGTTAAAAGAGCAGGTTATGAAGTAATTAAAATCTGCACAAAAGGGCAAGAAGCAATAGATATAGCTATACATAATAAACCAGATATTATTCTTATGGATATAATGTTAAAAGATAATATTAGTGGTTGTGATGCTGCTAAATACCTATTAAATATTATAGATACAAAAGTTATTTTTATAAGCGCATACTCAGACCCAGAGATGATAGATTGCGCAATAGATGCAGAGGCAGCTGATTATATAGTTAAGCCTTACCAAGATGAGCAAATTATAACAACTATTAAAATTGTTACAAAAAAGAGTAATTTAAAAGAGATTAAAAGTTCTATAATTAATTTGGCAAATAACTACACTTACGATATTGAAAAAAAAGAGCTTCTATATTTTGGAAATAGAGTAGATTTAAAAGCAAATAAAATTAAGTTAATAGATATGCTAGTAAAAGAGAAAGGTAAAGCCATCTCATATGAGCAAATAATAAATAATCTATTTAAAAAAGATGTAAATCAAAGTGCATTAAGAACTTTTGTATCCAGATTAAATAAAAAGCTAGGCTACCAATTAATTCAAAATGTTAGCTCCCTTGGATATAAAATTGAAATGAAATAAACCAAAGCACCCCATTTAGAGTGCTTTTTCTCTAATATTTTGGATACTTTAAATCATTTTCAATCCCCTTGGCTAAATCCATTTTAGAAGATTTTGCAGGGGTTGTAATTTGAGGTTGCATAGGGCGAACTTTATGCACATACCCACTATCAATACCACTTGACTCTTCAACACAGCCATTTATTAAAATAATTGCAACTGCTAAAATTGCAAAATTTAATAAGCTTTTCATTATAAATCCTTTTTAATATTTGCTATTAATTAAAATTGATAACTAATACCAACTTGCACCATATGGCTTTTATATTTAGTTTTAGCACTTAAATTTGGCAATATATTAAATCTTTTGCTAGAGTATTTGCTATATCTATATTGAACTCTTGCATTCCAATTTTTATTTATTTTAATCTCTACACCAGCACCAATTGTAGGTCCAGTTGTGCTTTTGCTTTTTGTTACGCCACTTGCAGTAGCATATAGTTTACTCCAGCTTATTCCACCAAGAAGATATGGCATATATCTATTATCAATAATTTTGCCAAATCTTAAATATAGCGCAGCTTCATTTTTTTGTTTTAATTTATATGAAATATTAGATTGTGTGCCATCAGATTTAATCAACTTGCCACTCTTTTTATTATTTAAGTAGTTGTAAGCTCCTTCTACTCCAATTAAAAAGTTGTTATCTAACTTTTTATTATATCCAGCAAAAACTCCACCCACAAAACCACCTGGTTTTAAACTATTTGAAGATGACTCATTTACAGTTGTAGTTATTGCTACTTCGCTAAAAGTAGAACTTTGAGTATATCTTCTATCTACACTATTATCTCCTTTGCCCTTAACATAACCAATAGCAACACCCACATATGGACCACTCCAACTATCAACTACTACATGAGGAATAGAGATTGGTGGAACCTCTGGAATAGAAACATTTTTACCTCCATAAACCATAGCACTAATTGCTACCATTGATAAAACTAACTTTTTCATAATATACTCCTTTGTCTGTTTTATACTTTTATTGTAGTAAAAAATTGTTACAAAATTTATTTTAAACTCTTTTATAACTTTTTTAGTCAAGATTTTTTGGTAAATCTTTGCAACTATTAAAGCTTGTAAATGGTGATGAATCATTATTAAAATAAACATCTACATTTAAACTATTTGTATATTTAAGCTTTAGATAATTGCTATTACCTTTTAATTTAACAATGCCACTATTTGGGCAACTATTGCCACTTTGTTTTTTGATATTTGACATAGTGCTTATCTCTATCCAACCATTTAATTTACTATTTTTAGATAATCCACTAAGAGAAACATTATTAGCAGAGGAGCTAATAACAATTAAATTTTTAGCATCAAAAGTGTAACTTTTTGCTTTATCTTGAATATGGATTTTCTTAAAAGTTGCTTTATTTGGTTTAAGAGAGAGCGAAAATACCATATTATATTTTGAATCATCAAGAGTTAAATTATTAACCTCTATGCTATTATTGCTTTTATCTTGAATTCCAGAACCATTTTTTGTTGTATTAGAAGACTCTTTGCAATTATTATAAGTTATCTTCTTCTTATTAGAACCTAAATCTTCAATAACATAATTTCCACCATTGCTACAACTATGTGTGCCAATACTTTTTGTATTAATTACTGCAGATATTCCAAAAGCAGCAACAAATGCGCCTCCTGAAATTGCATTATTTGTATCTTGATAGAGTGCTATTACTTCATCTGCATTAGATTGTGTTACTTTTGCAAAGCTATCAAAACTACTGCCTCCACCTCCTCCACAGCCACTAATTGCCATAACTGCACTAACTATAGTCAGATAAAATACCAAATTTTTAACTAACTTTTTCATAATATACTCCTTTGTCTGTTTTATACTTTTATTGTATTAGAAAATTGTTACAAAATTTGATTGATAATTTTTACTTATAGAAAGTTCTAAGAAGAGTTTGCTATTTATGCAACTTATGTAACATATATTATCTCTATTTTATGATACACTCCACAATTATTTTACATTATAAGTATTACAATTTTAATATAAATTTTAGAAAGAGGCGTCATATGAATAAAACAGTAGAATCTATAAAAAATGAAGTTAAAAAGATAATTGTGGGGCAAGAGCATTTAATTGACTCTTTGCTAATTGGTCTTATTGCAAATGGGCATATTTTAGTTGAAGGTGTGCCAGGATTGGCTAAAACAACAGCAATTAATGCCCTAGCAAGAGCGCTTGGGCTTGATTTTAAGAGAGTTCAATTTACTCCAGATTTACTACCAAGTGATATTACAGGAACTGAAGTCTATAACCCAAAAGAGGCTTCGTTTTATATAAAAAAGGGTCCAATTTTTACAAATTTGCTCTTAGCAGATGAAATAAACAGAGCTCCTGCAAAAGTTCAAGCCGCACTGCTTGAAGTTATGCAAGAGAAGCAAGTTACAATTGGAGATAAAACATTTAAGCTAGATTTGCCATTTTTGGTAATGGCTACTCAAAACCCAGTTGAACAAGAGGGTGCATATAAGTTGCCAGAAGCACAACTTGATAGATTTATGCTTAAAGTTGAGGTTGGCTACAATAGCTTTGATGAAGAGTTTGAAATTGTAAATAGAGTTGCAAAAAATGGCTTTGAGAGCGTAAATCAAGTTGCTTCTAAAGATGATTTAAAAGCTCTTCAAGATGAGTATAAAAAGATTCATGTTGATAGTGAAATTCAAAAATATATGCTAGAGATTGTATTTGCAACGCGTAACCCAAAAGAGTATGGTTTAGAAGAGCTTCAAGAGTATATAGAATTTGGAGCAAGTCCTAGAGCTTCAATAGACCTTTATAAAGCTTCATCTGCACACGCGCTAATTGAGGGTAAAGATTATGTAACACCACTAAATATAGCTCAAGTTGCTTATGATGTATTAAGACATAGATTAATTTTAAGCTATAAAGCCCAAGCAAAAGGTATTGATGCAAATTATATAATTCAAAAAATATTAGAAACAATTAAGGCACCATAAGCTTTGGCTTTGCCAAAATAGCCAAACTCTTGGCACGAACAAGTTCGCGCCTCCAGCAATGGAAACCAGAACTTGTTCTGGTCAAAAACTTAATTGGCAGTTAGGTTTGAGCTTGGCACGAACGAGTTCGCGCCTCCAGCAATGGAAACCAGAACTTGTTCTGGTCAAAAACTTAATTGGCAGTTAAGTTTGAGTTTGGCACGAACAAGTTCGCGTCAAGAGCAATGGAAAAAGTTGCTTTTAAGCTTTGCTTTACAAAAAAGCTCAAACAAAGCTTAATAAAAAAGGAATTTAATGAAATTAGATAGAGCAAAAGAGATAATATTAAAAGCAAAAAAATCAGTTTTTACCGGTAATATTGGAAATAATTTAACAGCTTTTAAGGGTGATGGCTTAGATTTTGCAGAAATTCGCAACTACAATAGTGGAGATGATATAAAAAAGATAAACTGGAAAGCCACCGCCAAAACTGGTGAACTAAAATTAAATGAGTTTCATGAAGAGCGAGAGCTTCATATTGTAGTTGTAGCAATGCTAAGTGGCTCTTTGCTTTTTGGCACAAAACGCCTAAAAAATGAGGTAATGGCAGAGCTACTAGCACTTATTGGATTTAGTGCAATTAATAATGGTGATAGATTTGAGAGTATAATTTTTAGCAATAAATTAGAGCGCCATTTTAAGCCATCAAAAAGAGTAGGGCAAGTTGAAGGTGCGGTAGAAGAGCTTTTAAGCATTAATCCAATTGGCAAAGAGGCTAATTTTGGTGAACTTACAACATTTCTACAAGCAAAACTCAAAAAAAAGGCTATAGTAATTATTTTGAGTGATTTTTATGAAGAGATTGATTTAAGTTTGCTCTCACGCCACCAGCTATATACAATAGCAGTTCGCGACCATTTTGAAGAGGAGCCAAATTTAAGTGGAGAGTTGGAGCTAATAGACCCAATTTCACAAAAAGAGATGGAGCTAAATATAAATTCAAATATTATAAAAAAGTATAAAAATGCAATAAAAAATCTTGATAACAAACTAAAAGAAGAAGCCCTTGAGTATGGTGCAACTTATGGCAAAATATACTGCAATGATGAACTATATATAAGGGCATCGCAAATTTTTAAAGGGTAGAGATGGATGAATTAAATAAATTAAGAGATATAAAAACTATCACCCCAATAGAGCTATTTAATCCAATTTGGATAGTAGTTGCAATTGTAGTTGTTATAGTGATTCTTTTGGCTCTTTACTTTTTAACAAAGCGCCCAAAAAGAAAGAGATTTAAACTAACACCAAAAGAGTTGGCTATGCAAAGGGTGCAAAATATAGATTATAGTGATGCAAAGAGTGTAGCTTATATATTTAGCAAAGATTTAGCTCACTTTATTGATGAGTCAAATTCAAAGCAATATTTGCAACTAGAAAAAGAGTTAGAGCCATATAAGTATAAAAAAGATATTCCGAAATTGGATAAAGATTTAGAAAATAGAGTAAAAGAGTTTATAAAGGGTATAAAATGGAAAATATAGTATTTGAGTATCCCTACTTTTTAGCAATACCGCTACTATTTTTAATATGTGCAAAGTTTTGTAAAAAAAAGAGTATTGCAATTTACTTTCCTGGATTTAAGCTTTTAGAGAGTGTTGCAAAAAAGAGCAATATTATGCAAAACACTCTTTGGTTTTTGGTGGTGGTTGCGCTAAGTATTGCTCTAGCCTCTCCAATTAAAAAAAGCGATGTAGAGATAAAAAATGATAAAGGTTATGAAATTGCCTTGCTTCTTGATGCAAGTGGTTCAATGAGAGAGTATAATAAATTTAATATTGCAAAAGATATTATTATTGACTTTTTGCATAAAAGAAAGCACGATAAAATAGGCTTAACAATATTTGCAGATTTTGCCTATGTTGCGGTGCCACTAACTTATGATAAAAATAGTATGATAAGGCTATTAAAGCGTATAGATGTTGGAGTTGCTGGAGTGCAAAGAACATCACTTTATGAAGCACTATTTTTAAGCTCAAACTTATTTAAAGGTAGCAAAGCCAAAAATAAAATTGCAATTTTACTAACAGATGGAATGGATAATACAAACTCAATTCCTCTTGATGTTGCAATAAAAACAGCAAAAAAATATGGCATAAAAGTATATACAGTTGGTTTAGGAAGTGTAGGAGATTACAACCCACAAGTGCTAGAGCATATTGCAAAAAGCACAGGTGGAAAGTTTTTTAATGCAAATAGTGTAGAGGCACTAAAGAGAATTTACGCAACAATTGACAAACTAGAAAAGAGCAAAATAAAAGCTACAAAATATGTTAAAAAGAGTTACTACTTTGAGTATCCTTTGGCATTTGGATTACTGCTTTTATTAGCACTCTATTTTTATAGATATTTAGGAGTTAAGAATGATTAGAGTTCAGGAGCTATGGTTCAGGGTTCAGGATTTAGGTTCTAGGGCTAAAAGTATTGCCTTATTTCCACGAAGGCGAGAATTTAAAAAACAAGAGGTGCTGATATGAGATTTGAACACCCTTACTTTTTAGCATTTTTGCTACTTTTAGCTCCTATGATTTGGGTTGCTATAAAGCAATCAAATGGAGTTTTAAAGCACTTTAGCACAGAGATTTTAGAAAAAATTAGTCCAAACAAAAGCGCACTTAGCCCAAAAATTAGAGCTTTGCTTTTGAGTTTTGCTTTTGCTTTTGGGGTTGTGGCAATTGCTAGACCTGCAATTGATATGGGTGAAATTAAAATAAAAAGCAGTAGCAAAAGTTTGGTTGTAGCAATTGATATATCTAAATCTATGTTTGTAAAAGATTTGTATCCAAATAGATTTGAGTTTGCAAAAGCAAAATTTAAAGAGCTTCTAAAACACCTAAAGCAAACAAAAGTAGCACTACTTGGCTTTAGTGATAGGGCATTTTTAATTGCGCCTTTGACAAATGATTATAACTCTTTGCGCTTTTTATCTAGCAATTTAAAAACAGATTATCTAAATTTAAAAGGAACATCTATTTTAGAGGCTCTTAAATCGGCAAATGATTTAATGAAAGATAAAAAGAGTAAAGCTTTGCTTATCTTTAGTGATGGTGGAGATAAAAAGGATTACTCTAAAGAGATTTCATATGCAAAAGAGCATAATATTAAAGTTTTTATCTATGCCACAGCTACAAAAAAAGGCAAACCTTTAAAAGAGAATGGAGAGTTTATAAAAGATAAAAAAGGAGATATTGTAATATTTAAAAGAGATGACAAAATAAAAGAGTTAGCACTAAAAACAGGTGGTGCATATATGGTCTATAGTTTAAACAATCAAGATATGGCAAAATTAGCAAATATTATAGAAAATTCACTAACAATTGATAGCAAAGAGGAGCAGACAATTCATAATAAAAAGGAGTTGTTTATATATCCTTTGGGTATAGCAATATTGCTAATATTTATGGCACTATTCTCTTTGCCAACAAGGAGAAAAAATGTTTAGAAAGTTTAGGGTTCAGAGTTTAGGGTTCAGGGTTCAGAATTCAGAATTCAGGGTTCAGAGTTTAAATACTCTTTTAAAGCCACTTTTGTTAGTGATACTTTTCTCTTTTGTAGCAAATGCGGGGATTTTTGATTACTTTACAAACAAGAGTGCTACAGAGGCTTTCTCTAAAAAAGAGTATTCAAAAGCTATAAAAAATTATCAAAAATTGGCAAAAGAGGGTAATCAAGAAGCAATATATAATTTAGGTAACAGCTATTATAAAAGTGGAAAATATAAAGAGGCAATAGAGCAATTTAACAAAGTTACAAAGAGTAGTTTAAAATTTAAAGCACTCTATAACAAAGGCAATGCTCTTGCTAAATTAAAAAAAATAGATGATGCTATAAAAGCCTATGAAGATGCACTAAAGATAAAAGATGATAAAGATGCAAAGTATAATTTAGAGCTTCTAAAAAAACTAAAGAAAAAACAAGAGCAAAAAAAGAATAAGCAACAAAACAATCAAAAGAAAAATAAGAAAAATAAAGATAAAAAAAGTAGTAAACAAAATCAAAATAAAAACAGTCAAAACCAAAATAAAAATAATCAAAATAAAGA
>Ga0256828_1001823_pt1 | contig 13118 bp, 16 predicted proteins | sample CV88metaG_FD_185993 | JGI IMG/M metagenome (GOLD analysis project Ga0256828, IMG submission 185993) | Hydrothermal vent microbial communities from East Pacific Rise, Pacific Ocean - CV88 | ecosystem: Environmental > Aquatic > Marine > Hydrothermal vents | place: Pacific Ocean: East Pacific Rise... | reverse complement strand
AACGAGCACGGAGTTGCCTCTGGCTTTCATCTCTTTGATGTACTCCATCGTATCAAAGGTCATCTTTGGTGAGTCTTTGAAGTCACTTGTCTGGTTGTCTTGAGTGATCTCATAGAGTTTTTTCTCAACAATATCGACAACTTCAGCAGATGGTAACTCCTCTTCAACAGTTACCCGTTTTATCTCTGTTGTAAGTGTTAAAAGATGGCGTTTAATGATTTGTCTTTGATCTCATCAACATAGGCTTTTGTGTTGGAGATCGGATTTGCTGAGAGAATTTCTAAAAGTACCTGTTCATCAAATTTTTTGGCTTTGATAAGCTCTTTTTTGATGAACTCCTCATCTATAGGCTGATCTTTTTGCAAGAGTGTAAGCATAGCTGCAAAGATATCCTGATGTGCAGGCAGATAGAAGTCATCTTTTTTTAAAATAACACTGAGTTCATCAAACTGGCTCGGTTCAAAGATGATAGAGCTTAAGATACTTCGCTCAAATGCTAAGTTATAGAGGTTGTCTTGCACGCTTTACTCTCCTGCCATTTTCTCAACTTCACTCACAAAGGCATCAACAAGCTCTTTTTCATCAAGATTGGCAACGACTTCACCTTTAACCATGATAAGCCCCTTACCTTTACCGTATGCTATGGCAACGTCTGCATGCGCTGCTTCACCGATGGCATTAACTACACAGCCCATAACAGAGACATTTAGCGGTGTTTTTATATGTTTGGTACGCTCTTCGATCTCTGCAACAGCACTCACAAGATCTGCTTCAATACGTCCACAGGTAGGGCAAGAGATAATGTTAAGACCATCTGGCATCGCACCACTGTCTTTAAGAATTGCACGACCTACATTGATCTCCTCTTCAAGTTCTCCGGTAATACTTACACGCATCGTATCACCTATACCATCTAGAAGTAATGTTCCCAATCCAATAGAACTCTTTACTGTTGCATGAAAGATAGTTCCTGCTTCTGTAACTCCTAAGTGAAAAGGGTAGTTGTTTTTAGGGCGTAGCATTCTGTAGGCATCAACGGTTCTTTGAACATCACTTGCTTTGAGGCTGATCTTGATATCATCAAAACCAAGATCTTCTAAAAACTTGATATTATACTCAGCTGAAGCTACCATCGCTTCAGCTGTCGGGCCATATTTGTTGTCAAACTCTTTTTCTAAACTGCCGGCATTGACACCGATACGGATAGGAAGATTTCTCTCTTGACACGCTTTTACGATCTCTTTGATCTTTGTCTTATCACTGATATTTCCCGGATTAAAGCGGATACAATCCACTGACTCGGCAGCAATGAGTGCGAGTTTATAGTTGAAGTGAATATCGGCAACAAGTGGCAATGAGATCTGCTCTTTGATGCTTTTGAGTGCCAATGCATCTTCCATATCAGGAACAGCTACACGTACTATATCACAGCCTGCGAAATGGAGACGGTTTATCTGCTCTACTGTTGCTGTAACATCGTGAGTATTTGAGTATGTCATTGATTGTACGGAGATTGGTGCATCACCACCAACGGCTACATCACCGACGTAAATTTTTTTAGTTGGGTATCTTTTTATCATAGAGAGATTTTAGCTTTTTTGGACTAAAAGAGTGATTAAGTTTGAAGGGAAGTTGTAAAGAAGAGAGTGCTCACAGTGTGAGCACTCATAAAAAGATTACTTGTTTTTACCTTTTTGTTCTCCTGTTCCATCTTGTGGACCACTTTTTTCTTGTGCACCACTTCCTGGATATTCTGTAGGTGCTGTTGTAGGTGTTGTAGGTGTTTGTGTAGAGTTGTTTTCACAACTCTCTTCACTACTCGCATCTGCCCCTTTTGTATTTGTTGGATATTCAGGATGACAATACTCTTGACCAAGGGAACAACAACCCTCTACAATACCCATGTTTTTTAGTCCTGTATCAAAAGACCAATAGTGTGAGTAACTACCATCACGTAAAAATTCAAAAGCAGTTACAATATCACTTGCATTTGACTCTTTTGCTGTTTGAATGTCTGTAAGAAGGTCATTAATGTCTGTTACCTCTACCATACATCCAACTTCTAGTGCATCTTGTACGGATTGTTCTCCTTTTGCAATAAGCACATCATGAAGATCTTGAATCTCTTGAATATCGTATGTTCCCATAACCATGTCATCTACTTTAGTCTCTTTATAGCCAAGTTCTGGCATATTGATATTAGTAAATGAACTTGTATTAAGATCATACTTATTTATAAGAGATTGTACTGTTTCAATATGTGTTGTTTCTGATTTTGTAGCAATATTTGTTAATTGCTTGATCTCACCATTACCAGCATTGATATGATACTCATAGAGCTCAAGGTATACATCATGTGCGAGTCTCTCTTCATTCCCCATATATGAGAGTGTATCTTTTGTCTCTTGAGTCAGATTCGCATCAGGTGTTAGAAGGGCATTTTTTATCGTATTTGGAATATTTGCTTCATTAAGGTCTTCAACAAATGTTACTGTACTTTCTAAATGGTGCAGTGCATCATCTTCGTTAACAAGTGAAGTATTTGCTTCTGTCACATAATAATCTAAGTCATTAGCATCAAAGGTTAAATTTGCATCTTGAAAAGCTTGTTTGACTTCTTCTTTAATCATAATACCATTATTTGGATTTCGATCCTCATCACATGATTGAAGAAACTGTGCCATTGCTATAACATCACTATTGTTAAGATCTGTTCTTGCAACACCTAATAGATCTTGAGGAAATACCTGTGTATCTGTTGGTAGTGTTTTCATCTCACCCAACTTTAAACCTTTTAGTGAAAAAACTACAGGAAGCGATGTACAGTTAAATGAACCATTCTCATCTGTCACTCCCGTTGTTCCATCTCCACAAATATAGTCGACATTTTCTACATAATTATCTACAAGTTGTCCTGATGTTGCAGGTACGGTGGATGTCGTTGTTGTATCGCTTGCAGAAGAACTTCCACATGCAGAGAGTAATAAGGCTGCACTCAGCGCTGAAATTGTAATAAGTGAAGTTGAAAATTTTATCTTCATAATAAAAACCTTTTATTTTATTTTAGTATTGTTATAGTATTGTAAAAGTGTTAGAGAAGTGTTAGCGCTTGTAAAAATGCGCTAACAAAAATAAGGATTAGAATTTAAAGTCAAGATTTGTATAAAAATATCGTCCTGGCTCATTTAGTAGCATAATGTCACTTGTACCACCTGTTGTAATGAGTGTTAAATCTGCATAGGTATTACTCACCGCATATGTTTTGTTTAGAATGTTATTCATTCCAATCGTAAGATCAAATTTTTTATTTACTGCATGTTTTACTTTTGCATTGAGGATCGCCCATCCAGCTATTACTTGTTCTCCATTCTCTTGGTCAATATCTGTCCATCTATCACTTGCACGTACTTCTAATGTTGCAAGTGAGTTGTTTGCATATTCATAGTTAAGTGCTACATTTCCGCGAAGTGGTGCCATGTCCGCTAAATTTGTACCAGTCTGTCCTGCAAGTGGTGCATCTTTTTTACCACGTTTATACGATGCTCCCATATCAAGTGTCATATCATCTGTTAGATAGACAGAAGCACTCGCTTCACCTCCATAGATAGTAGCATCTATATTTGAAAATGCATTTGTCATAACACCTTTTTTAATGTAAATATAATCACTAAGCATAGAGTAGAAGCCTTTGATTTTTAAACGGAAATTCTCATTATTGATCTCATATCCTAAATCAAGTTCTTGATTTTCTGTCTGTTTTAGATCTGGTGTTCCAACAAGGTTGCCTTTTGAACCTACAAAGTAGAGCTCTCGTGCATCTGGAACACGATATGCCTGACCAATACCAAAGAAGATTTTATTTGATCTGTTTAGATTATATGTTCCCAAGATATTTGCACTAAATGCTGTATAGTCATTATCTTGATAGATATCATTTGTGATTGATGTATCATCATATCTAGCACCCAATGAGAGATCAAAAGCTCCATATCTTTTATCGAGTTTTGCAAAGATGGCTGCATTTTTTGTAACGGCATTATCTATACTTTTTCTGTAACCTATCGCTGCAGCAGAATAGTTCTTTTCATAATGTCCATCCCATTTTCGTTTACTTCCATCAAGACCGACAAGTAGTTTATAACCGCTAAGATCAAAGGTGTTTTTTAATTTAACTCCATCCATATCTGTTGTAAGCCAGTTTGTCATAACTGGATTTGCTCCATAAGATGACATTCTGTAGGCTGTATCCATTGGATGATCGACATCAGAGTGGTAATACTGAAGGTTGATATTTTTATATATTTTATTAATAGCATCAATATTGTACTCAACATTATAGATATTTGAGTCATCATAACGTGCATCCATTTTTGAGTTTGGATAGAGAATATCATCACTTCTATTTGCTGTTACACTTAAACGAAGTTCTTGATTCTTATATGTTTTAATATATGCTTTTGCCATCGCACTTGTTTTTTTGTATGCGGAAGTATTTTTATAGGCAGGTTGATAAGCTGTCCCTGCAACACCTGGATTTGTAGAGAAAGGCTGTTTCCATCTCCGTCATGGTATTGATCTGCTGATTCTGTTGAAATTGTAGCGATCATGCGAATAAGATCATTTCCACCACTTATTGTTGTTCCAAATTTAGAATAGTTCCAAGAACCAAAACCAAGATTAATAGATGCTTTAAGATCTTTTGTAGGTTTTTTTGTAGTAATTTTTACACCACCACTAAGTGTTCCAAAGCTTGTTACATCATAGGGCCCTTCAATAACTTCAACTTTATCGATTTGATTTGCAACAACATGTGATACAGGAGGGTCCATTCTATTAACACAGGCACCATAAGTTTTTGTACCATCTACTTCAACAGTAATATTGTCACGTTTTTGTCCACGAATAAGGATATCATTTGCAATAGCACTTCTTCTATTCATATCAATTGCAGGTACATTATCGCTAAGAGCTTGCGCAAGATCGGCTGATGTTTGTGCTTTTTGTGCTACATCTGTAACAATAGTTGACTCAACTTCTATTGGATCGAGTGTAATGTCCGCAGAGTAAAGAGCTGAAACAGCCAATAGTGAAAGTGTAATTGTTTTTTTCATTATATTCCCTTTTATTTATCTTAAATAAGTATTTTAAATCTTTAAAATAAGATTCTTTCATAGATAATAGTCAAAGAAGTGTTAATAAAGTGTTAAATTCTAATTTTTTTTTGCTAAAATTAGATTATGAGTAAAACAGAAAAAATACAAAAAATGGTATTAATCGCATTGGGATTTGCTTTAGCAACATATCTTATTATGAGTGCAATGGCAATTTTAGATCAAGAGTCAGCAAGAGATGCTAACTCCAGTAGCAAAGTTCATAGTAACACAATGAAGTGAACCATGTTGGCGAATAAGCACAGAGCAGTCGATTCCAATTATTTCTCGATCTGAAAAATAATTACGAAAGATAGCAAGTGCCTCTTCATCTTGCTTTACATTGTATGTTGGCACTAAGAGTGCCCCATTGACAAAAAGAAAATTAGCATAAGTAGCAGGTAGTCGTTCCCCGTCATAATAGCAAGCATCCGGCATCGGTAATGGAATAAGTTTGAGATTTTGCTCTTTTGCTATCATCTGTAACTCTTCTTGCATAAGTTGGAGTTGATGATAGTGTTCATCATTTTTATCGTTACATTGAACGTAGGCAATCGTCTCTTTGTCAAGAAAACGAGCAAGTGTATCTATATGTGAGTCTGTATCATCACCTGCTAAATAGCCATGGTTGAGATAAAGAATGTGTTTAGCATTAAAGAAATTTTTGAGCTTTTGTGTGATCTCTATAGTGTCATATTGAGGATTTCGATTTGGATTTAGCATACATGCTGCAGTTGTAAGGAGCGTTCCTTTGCCATTACAGTCAATCGCACCACCCTCAAGCACAAAATCACTTTTATTTAGAGGAGTAGTTATGCACTCTTGTAAAGCAGTTGACAGAGCATTATCTCTTTTTGCTTCAAATTTTCCTCCCCATCCATTAAAAGTAAAACCTTGTAATTGCACTTCTGCATTTTTCTCTATACAAAGTGCTGAACAGTCTCGAGCCCATGTGTCATCTGTCAGATACTCTTTAAAATAGAGATTTTTTTCACTGTTAAAATATTTTTTTACTCTATGGATATCATCACAGATAAGCAAAACAGATTGAAATTTTCTAATGGTATTAATAATAGCTATAAAATTTTTTTCTGCTTCATCTATATAATCAAACCAGTCTGTTCCTTTATGTGGAAAGATAATTTTTGTAAAACTTTGCTCTTCAAACTCTGCGATTAGTCGTTTTTGCTCTAACATAATGTATAATTCCCTATGGCTTACATAACTCTCAATAAAAAACACTTTTTTAATAACTTAGATATTATTGCACAACAAAGTAAAGGCAAGGATAAAATAGCACTTGTCTTAAAAGATAATGCTTATGGGCATGGCTTGTGTGAAGTGGCAAAGATGGCACAAGAATATGGCATAACAAAAGCAGTTGTACGCTCTTTTTCTGAGGCAGAAGCAGTTGAGAATTATTTTGAGTATATCTTAGTTTTAGCAGATATACCACAGTATCAAAATGAGAAGTTTCGTTACACTATTAATGATCTTAAGAGTATTGAAAAATTTCAAAAAGGTACAAGAGTAGAGTTAAAAGTAAATACGGGAATGAACCGTAATGGTATAGAGATTTATGAATTGAGTATAGCTTTTGAAAAGATCAAGGCTCAAGGCCTTACTCTAGAGGCTCTCTTCACGCATCATAGTTCTGCAGATGAAGATCCTCTGATATATAAAGAGCAAAAAAGAGCTTTTGAAGCAGTAAAAGAAGAGGCAATAGATCTACAAAAAAGATTAAATTTTCAGCCTCTTCGATTTCATTCATGTAATTCCGCTGCTCTTTTTAACGATGAAAATTTTGATGAAGATATGGCACGTGTAGGTATAGCAGCATATGGATTGCTAGAGTTACCTTGGCGTAATGATATAGTTCATAAACTTCTTCCTATACTTAGCCTTTATGGTAAAAAGATTTCACAAAGAGCTTTAAAAAAAGGTGAATCAGTAGGCTATGGAGCAAGTTTTTTGGCGCAAGAAGATCTGCTGATTGGTAATTATGATTTTGGTTATGGTGATGGTTTTTTGCGTAGTTGTTCAAATAATTATACAACACCACAAGGGGTAAAACTCCTTGGTCGAATCTCTATGGACAACAGTAGTTTTCTGACTACAACAGATGAATTACTTATATTTAATGATGCTCGTCTTGTTGCAAAAACAGCGGGTACGATCAGTTATGAAATCGTCACTTCTTTAAAGCCCCATCTTATGAGAAAGATTATTGAAATTTAAGGAAGAAGGCGTCTTGCCTGATAGAATCTTTGTCTCCAATAACTACTTTTGAGATTGGAGAGTTTGACTCCATATTTACTTGATGCATGGATAAAAGTATCATTTTCGAGATAGATTCCACTATGCAAGCCTTTATATGATGTCTGAAAAAAGAGAAGATCGCCTGCTTTTAAAGAGTCTCTGCTTACTCTTCTTCCAACTTTTATCTGTGTATGTGTTGTCCTCGGGATAGAAATACCAAATGCCTCTTTATAGATTTTTTGTACAAATCCAGAACAGTCTACTCCATTCTTGTCTTCTCCTCCATAACAGTAGCTGACTCCTTCCCACTCTTTGTATCGGTTGTAGAGTTTTTGTGCAGTTGTATCATCTGTTTGTAATTGATAGGCCGTTGTATGTTTTGGAAAAGATTTATAAGCTCTCTTTGTACTACATCCATGAACAAAGAGGAGAAAAAAGAGTGATAAAAGGAGGAGTTTATACATTGTGTGTTATGAACTTACCTTTATGATAGCTTCTGGAAATAAAACACCATCTATACCTAAAAGTGCCATCTCCTCTATATCTGATTCACTATCGATATGTACCAGTATTTTTGCATCAAAGAGATAGTTTTCTGCTATCTCTTGAGCTGTTTTTGCAGTTTCTTTTTTTACAATTATATATTTGGCATCTAATGCAGCAGCATAGATAAGTTCAGTAATATTTGATATAGAGAGTGCAAATGGAATATGATTGAGTTGCATATGTTCTATAATATCGAGATTATTTTTTGAAAATTGAAGATAGAGTTGGGATGCAGGTGGTGTTTTTTCTATCATGTCAATATCGAAAATATGGTAAAAAGGAGTTGATGGAATGAAACTATGACCAAAGAGTAACATTCTATTTAGCCTCTTGCAAACACTCATTTGAGCAATAGTATTTTCCATTACTTAAAATGGCTTCTGAAATCTCTACATAAACACTACAGTTTGCACACTCTACCATCTCATTAGCATCTTTTTTTGTCTCTTTTGGCTTGGAAGTACTTTTACGTGTACTATTTTTTTGTTTAAAAAACATAATGTAAACTATATAGATTACCGCACCAATAAGTAGTAATTTTAAGATCATTTAATTTCCTTTAATGTCTGGATTTTATTGCCAAGTAACAGGTAGTGTCTGTTCTCTCTTTCAATAATTTTATACTCCATTCCTTGTGTCTCTTCAACTTCATCAAAAACACGCTCACCTTTGTAAAAAAGCAGCATAGAGTTTTGATCTCGAAGATTCTTGCTGAGGTCTAAAAGCAGTTTTGTTTCCGTAACGGCACGAGAAGTGATGAGTTCAAAAATTTCACTCTCCATCTCTTCGACACGTTTTTTTATAATTGTTACATTTTGAAGGTTGAGATCTGCTTTTATAAATTGTAAAAAACTTGCTCTCTTTGTTAGGGGTTCAACAAGCGTAATTTTTGTATCTGGCAGTGCAAAGGCTAGAATCATCCCTGGAAAACCAGCTCCTGTTCCTATGTCAAGAAGCGATGTAACAGGAGGTAAGAAGCTTACAGGAAAGAGTGCATCAAAAATAAATTCATCCAGAGTTGTCTCATCTCTTGCCCCTGTAAGATTATGAATTTTATTCCATTTAAAGAGATGTTCTTTATACTTTTGTATATTTGAAAAGAAATTTTGAGGGACTACTATATCTGTCTGTTTAATTTTATCTTGTAACTGCAAGCATCTATCCTTTTAAAAAATGTATTTTATCTTAAAAAAGGATAGAGTTCCATTTTCTGTATCTATTATACATGATTTTATATTCTCTCTTTAAAGTGTAACTAAAAGTTACACTTTGGAAAAAAGTTTTTTTATTATTTATCCAAATATCTTTTTCATTGCAGCAAAGAAAATTTTAAAAAGCCCTTTGTTTTCAACTAACTCATTGATAAGTTCATCATAGGTAGTACCTTTTTCTTCTAAAAATCCACGAAGATACTTCTCACTGGCTTCCATTCCACCTTGTTCTTCTATTTCTAAGAGTTTATTGTAAATAGGTTCTATTGCTTCTACTGCTTTTTTTGGTGCAGCTTTTCTAAAAGCTGTATAAGAGATGATTTCATTAGTTATAGGGTCGACTTTTGCTTCAAACTCTGTTACAACCCAATAGTAGCTCCCATCTTTAGCGAGGTTTTTAACGATAGCCATAATATTTTCATTACGTTTAATTCTGTCCCACATCATTTTAAAGACAACCTTTGGCATATCAGGGTGACGTATTATAGAGTGTGGCTGACCAATAAGTTCTGCTTCTGTATAACCTGAAATCTCAACAAAGTAATCATTTCCATATTCAATGACACCTTTAGGATCTGTTTTAGAGACGATATATCTTTTTGTACTGAGTTTTATTTCATTATCTGTTGGTTCTGGACGCTGCATTATATTTCCTCATTATTTCTTTTTCTGCTATTATATACTTTTTTTATTAAATTAAAAACTTATCTTAAGTGATTGTTAAGGACATTTTGATGACAAAAGAGGACGCACTGGCAGCTATAAAGAAAGCAAAAGAGGCTCATGAAGCTCAGATGCAGAAAATTGAAACAGCACTCAATGGTAAAGAAGTTACTAATCCAACTGCAGTAGAGAAGACAAAATGTGAATTTGGCAAGTGGCTTTATGATCCAGATGGGCATGTTCAAGAGATAATCGGAAGTCAATTCTATGAGAATTTAGATGTTGAACATGAGAAGTGGCATAGAGAATATCTAAGAATTTTTAATATCTTGTTTAAAGGGCAAAAAAAGCAGGGGCTTTTTTCAAAAATTTTAGGTAAACCCGCTGTTGATCCCTTGGAGCTTGATAAAGCACGCCTTTACTACACTGAACTTCAAGAGACAACGGCAGGACTTTTAAAGGCTCTAGGATCCGCGGAGAGACGTATCTCTGCTCTACAAGAGACAAAGTTTCATTAAGATTCTTTTTGTAAGAGCTTTTCCATCTCTGTGGCATTAATTGGTTTTGAATAGAGATAACCTTGAATTGCATAACATTGATGCTTTAGAACAAATTCTTTTTGTTCTTTTGTCTCGACACCTTCAGCAATAAGTTTAAGATTGAGACTTTGTGCTATCGCTATAATTGCTTTTGTAATAGCTACGTCATCATTATCTTGTGGAATATCTCGAATAAAAGATTGATCAATTTTGAGTTTATGGAGCGGTAGTTTTTTCAAATATGATAAAGAAGAGTAACCTGTTCCAAAATCATCAATAGCTATCTCTATACCCATTTTGCTGAGACGTTTGAGTTTTTTGATCGACTGTTCAGGGTTTTTCATCATTTGCCCTTCTGTGATTTCAAGTTCGAGCCATTGAGGATTAAAAGAAAACTCCTGCATCGTTTGTTGTAAATAGGTCATAAAATTGTTATCTGCAAGTTGTTTCATTGAAAGATTTAGTGCAAGTTTTCCTGGGTTTAAGCCTTGTTGGTACCACTGAGAAATTTGTTGCATAGCTTTTCTCATCACAACTTCATCTATAGCAATAATGAGGCCATTCTCTTCCGCAATAGGAATAAATTCAGCAGGAGAGATCATCCCCATGTGAGGATGAAACCAACGTACAAGAGCTTCCATTCCTATGATCTTATCAATGCGTCCATCATATTGAGGTTGAAAAAAGACATCAAGTTGTTTCTCTTGTATAGCTACACGAAGGCTATTCTCCATGATCACTTTTTCAAAAGCATTTTTTGTCATCTCAGCAGAATAGAACTGAAAATTATTTCTACCTTCATCTTTTGCTTTATACATGGCAGTATCAGCAAATTTAACGAGATCTTCTTGTGATGTTGTATCGTTAGGATAGATGCTGATACCTATACTTGCAGAGATGTGAAGTGTATGATGTGCTATCTCAACAGGCTCTTTCATGCTGTTTATCAGTTTTTGTGCAGCTGTTGCTGCACTCTTTTCATCTTTTATATTTTTGAGGATAACTGTAAACTCATCACCTCCAAGCCTAGAGAGTGTATCTTCTCCTCTAAGAAGACTGCTAAAGCGTTTTGCCGCTTCTATAAGAACTTCATCACCGATATGGTGACCGAGTGAGTCATTAATCTTTTTAAATTGATCGAGATCGATAAAAAGAAGAGCAAATTTTTCATTGTGTCTTTGTGAGTTCTTTATAGCCTGTTGCAGTCTGTCTTGAAAAAGTGTTCTATTTGGAAGATTTGTTAATGTGTCGTGATATGCTTGATGTTCGATTAATTTTGCTTGCATGATATGTTCATGTTCAAGCTCAATTATTTCACTGATATCAGTATCAAATATAACAGCTGCTTCATGGTTTCTGTATTTTAGTTTGTAGATATAAGATTGTACATGATACTCTGTAGCATCTTTACGTCGGTGAAGAGTCCTGTTGATAATACGCTTTCCTTTTAAAAGCTCTTTACGTAAGGATTTGATCTTCTCCTCTTCAAGATAGGGATTGATATCTCGAATACTTTTTTGTAGGAGTTCCTCTTTTGTATAGCCTAGTGCATCACAAGCACCTTTGTTTATGTAGAGATACTGGAGTGTATGCGCATCAATTATATAAATCTCATTTGATGAGTGTTCTAAGAGTTCAGAGAGCTCCTCAGCCTCTTTTTTGATGCTTGTTAATTCTGTAATATCCTGTGTAGTACCTATAAGTTTGAGAGCTTCACCTTTTTCATTATCTATAACTTGTCCATTAATTAAGAGATCCCGTATCTCTCCGTCTGGACGTTTGATTTGGCAAGTGAATTTTAAAAGTGCTTTTGTCTCAATGGCTTTTTTAAGAAGTTTCTGTGCATCATCCAAATATTGTGGAAGCAGTAGAGAAAAGAAAGTATCTAAATTTACTTTTGTACCTTTTGTAACGCCGTAAATTTTATAACTTTCATCAGACCAGTTGGAAATTTGATTTACAAGATCAATTTCCCATGAACCAAGTCCTGCAATTGCTTCAAGTTGTCGCATGATGTTTTCACGCGCTTTTAATTTTTTGAGGGCTATTTCAGGAGAATCTTTTTGAATATCTATTGGCATCTATTTCTCCTTAAAGTAAGTGTCCCATCTCATCACGTTTTACATCTAAATAATCTTCATTATATTTGTTTGTTTTCATAATGATTGGAATTCTCTCAACGATTTCGACATCAGAGATAGAGTTGATCTTATCGGGATTGTTTGTTAGAAGCTTGATCTTTTTAATACCAAAATGGTGTAAGATAAATGTTACAATCTCATAAGTTCTCTCATCTGCAGCAAACCCGAGCTGATGATTTGCCTCAACAGTATTGAGGCCTTTGTCTTGAAGAGCGTAGGCATTGATCTTATTTAAAAGGCCTATATTCCTTCCCTCTTGACGAAGGTATATTACCATTCCGCCTTTTTCATCGATAAGAGAGAGGGCGTACTCAAGCTGATCACGGCAGTCACACTTTAAACTTCCTATGGCATCACCTGTAAGACACTCTGAGTGTACTCGCACAACTGGTGTTTCTTCAAGATCTTTTGCATAGATAACGAGATGCTCTTTTTCACCCTCTTTAAATGCTTTTACTTTAAAGTCACCAAAACGTGAAGGGAGGTTTGCTACTTCTGATATTTGTATATTCATTAATTAATCTTTAAAATGTTAAAATATTTTCTTTAAAATATAATTATAGCAAATATAGCAAAAAAAAGGTTTAAAAATGTTTCAAAGATTCCGTC
>Ga0256828_1001822_pt1 | contig 13120 bp, 14 predicted proteins | sample CV88metaG_FD_185993 | JGI IMG/M metagenome (GOLD analysis project Ga0256828, IMG submission 185993) | Hydrothermal vent microbial communities from East Pacific Rise, Pacific Ocean - CV88 | ecosystem: Environmental > Aquatic > Marine > Hydrothermal vents | place: Pacific Ocean: East Pacific Rise... | reverse complement strand
GTGATTCAGATGAAGAGATTATCAATTTTTTCAATCGCCACACAAATGTCTATAAAGATGACATATATAAATTTCACACCTTTTTAAATCTCTCAAGCCTTTGGCAAATAGTGGGCAATAAAGATTTTGCTCATCTTTTAGCAGCACCATTTAAACCAAAAACACTGCCACCTTTTGATAGTGATGAAAATATATTTTCAACATTGGAGAAACAGGATGTCTTGATGTACCATCCGTATGAGAGTTTTGAACCCGTTGTCAAACTCATACAAATAGCAGCAAAAGACCCAGATGTTGTTTCAATCAAGATGACACTCTATCGCTCAGGCACAAACTCTCCAATCGTAAAAGCACTTATGGATGCCAGCGAAAGCGGTAAACAGGTAACTGTAATGGTGGAACTAAAAGCCAGATTTGATGAAGAAAACAACCTGATTTGGGCAAAAGCACTTGAAAAAGCGGGAGCACATGTTATATACGGTATCAAAGGTTTTAAGGTTCATGCAAAAGCAGCACTTATCACCAGAAGAAAAGATGGTACACTAAAACAGTATGCACACCTTGGCACAGGTAACTATAATCCCGCAACTGCAAAGATATACACAGATATGAGTTATATGACTTCTAAAGATGAGATTACAAATGACCTGACGAGATTTTTCCACTTTTTAACAGGTTTTAGTAAAAAAGGTAAACTTGAAGAGCTTTATATGTCACCAACTCAAATAAAACCAAAAGTTTTATCTCTCATACACAACGAAACCAGAAAAGGCAAAGATGGACAAATCATAGCAAAAGTCAACTCACTTGTAGATGACGATGTTATTCGTGCACTTTACAAAGCTAGTCAGGCTGGAGTAAAAATAGAACTCATTGTAAGAGGTATTTGCTGTCTAAAACCAGGTATTAAAGATGTTAGTGAAAATATCAGAGTTATATCTATACTTGGAAAATATCTTGAACATCCAAGAGTATTTTATTTTAAAAATGATGAAACACAGGTTTATATCTCAAGTGCAGACTGGATGCCTAGAAATCTGGTTAGAAGAGTTGAGCTTTTAACTGCCATAAAAGATGAAGCATCCAAAGCAAAAGTGATCCAAATACTGAGACTTCAATGTTCAGACAACACTTTAGCCCATGAGTTGCAAAGTGATGGCTCATACATAAAACTAAAAAAAGGTGATGCAAAAGCCATCAACAACCATAAACTTTTAGAAGATTTTGTAAATAAAGTTGCAAAAGCAACTAAAAAAGAAACCTCAACAAATGTGCAACAACTTGCAGCTCGTTTATTTATAGAAAGCTAAAAAGGAAAAAAACATGATACACAGATTTAAAACCCACATGCCAAGCCTAGGGAAAAACACATGGGTAGCTTCATCAGCAGATGTTATAGGTGATGTAACATGTGGAAACGACTGTTCCATCTGGTTTGGATGTGTAGTGCGAGGTGATGTTCATCACATAAAAATAGGAAACAGAACAAATATCCAAGACCTCAGCATGATACATGTAACTCACTATAAAAACAATGACAAATCAACAGGAAATCCGACTATCATCGGTCACGATGTAACTATAGGTCACCGTGTCATGCTTCATGGTTGTACCATAGAAGATGCCTGTCTAATCGGCATGAGTGCCACCATACTTGATGGTGCAGTTATAGGTAAAGAGAGCATAGTGGGTGCCGGAGCATTGGTCACGAAAAACAAAATCTTTCCACCGAGAAGTTTAATTGTTGGAACTCCTGCAAAAGTTATCAGAGAGTTAAACGATGAAGAGGTAACTGAACTTTATGCTTCTGCCAAAAGGTATGTTGAGTTTAAGAAGGATTATGAAGATTGATTAAGCTTTAAAACATGCCTGAGTTTTTTATTTTTGCAGATATTATCGGGATAATTGCTTTTAGTATAAGTGGCTTTCTAATCGCGACAAAAAACAACCTTGATATATTGGGAATCATCATAGCATCTGCACTAACTGCTTTGGGTGGTGGCATCATCAGAGACAGCATACTCAACTCCACCCCTTTTGCATTTTCCTCCATATATCCGGCAATAACTTTGATAAGCACTGTTTTTCTCATTTTCATATTTAAACTTTACAAAAAACAATCAATTGAAAGAAAATGGATCTTTGTTATCAGCGACACCATAGGTCTTGTTGCTTTTAGTGTAACTGGTGCATTACTTGCCATAAATGCAGAATATAACTTTTTTGGCATAGTGATACTAAGCTTTATCACTGCGGTTGGTGGAGGAGTAACAAGAGATATCATGATAAATCAAGTTCCGACAGTCCTTATAAGTGATTTTTATGGATCAATCTCTGTTATCATAGCTGTTGCATTAACAATCTTTTCATTTTACAATATACTAAATGAAGGCAGCATACTGAGTGTTGCAATAATATCTATTATTTTAAGACTTATTGCATTTAAAAAAGAGTGGCATCTACCTAAATTGGATAGTTGACATAAAAAGCTATATTGAGTTTAAAAAATCAAGTCCTGTAATCTGCATTTATCTTAACATACTCATAGCCCAAATCACACCCGTAAGCTTTAAAAGCTCCATCTCCCATACCCAAATCACATGAGATAGTAAACTTTTTATGCCCCATAACTATGGCAGCTTTTCTCTCCATCTCCTCATCAAAATAAAGTTCTCCTCTATCATAGACACATAGGTTATCAAAAGATATTTTCAAACTCTCCTCACTACATTCCACACCACTTGCTCCAACTGTTGAAGCGATTCTCCCCCAGTTTGGGTCTTCTCCAAAAAGTGCAGTTTTTACCAAAAGTGAGTCTGAGAGTGCTTTTGCCACCACTTCAGCTTCTGCATCATCTTTTGCACCTGTTATGTTGTAAGTCACAAGTTTTGTAGCACCTTCGCCATCTCTTACCATTTCCAGTGCCAAAAAGTGCATAACTTTAAAAAGTGCCTCTTTAAATGCTTCTTCATCATAAGAACCACTTGAAGAATTTGATAATAGTAAAACAGTATCGTTTGTAGAGGTATCTCCATCTACACTTATAGCATTGAATGTTTTTTTAACCACACCATCTAGTATAGTTTGCATCTCAGCACTACTCACTTTTGCATCAGTTGTGATAAAACAAAGCATAGTTGCCATTGCCGGATTTATCATCCCCGCACCCTTTGCCATCGCTCCTATGTGAAAACTACTTCCATCATCGAGTTCCACTTTTAGTGCTATCTCTTTTGGGAAAGTATCTGTTGTCATTATCGCTTTTGCGGCACTGCTTGGCTCTTTTTTAGTAAAATCAAAAAGTTTTATACCCTCTTTAAGTTTCTCTTTTGGTATTCTAACTCCTATTACACCGGTTGAACTCATGATTGGATTTGTCATACCATGGCATGATGAGAGTATCTCATCTATATCTTCAACCCCTGCCCCGCCTGTCATAGCATTTGCATTTTTGGAATTTATCAGTACAAAATCTGTTTTAAATTCACCCTTGGCTTTAAAATGTTTTATCGGTGCTGCTGCCATTTTGTTTGTTGTAAAAGTTGATGCAACATCACACAAAACATCACTTTTTATAAATGCCATATCTTTGGCATTATCTGGTTTTAGACCGGCACTCACACCATCAGCATAAAACCCACTACTTGCACAAACTCCACCCTCTATCTGTGTTATCTTATACAATTTTCAACTCCTTTGGTTTCTCTCTTCTTCTAAGTAACTCTTTTGTAATTTTAATATCACCCTCATTCCCTATAACTAAAAGTTTACATTCACTACCAATCACAACATCACCCTTTGGCATGGAAACAAACTTGGCATCTTTTTTTGTTATCCCGACAATAGAGGTGTTTGTAATCTTATGAAGATGTGTTTCTTTTATCTTTTTTGAAACAGCCCAAGAATATTTTGGAACTTCTATCTCCTCCATATCCAAAGGATTTTCACTTTGGTACAAAAACTCTTCCAAAAGATTTTCCATGTCTGGTCTTGTAGCCATGGCACTAACCCTCTGTGCAGTTAACTTTGTCGGGCTTACCACAGTATCAGCTCCCAACTTTTTAAGCTTTTCAACATCACTCATACTATCAGCAGCAGATATCACATAATAAGGACTCGGCAAAAAATGCTCTTTTTCAAAAAGCCTTACAGAAGCAATAATAGCAATATTATCCGAAACAGATTCAGACATTGTTATAATCCCTTTTGCAGATGACAAATGAGCTTTTAACATGGTAAGCTCAGCATGTGGCTCAGCCTGAAGATATGCGGGATATTTATATTTTATAGCCCACTCATGTATCTCCTCTCTTGGGTCAATAACCACAAAAGGGATATGATTTTGTCTAAACTGCTTGGTTACTTCAAGAGAGTAATCGTTATGATAACACACGACAAAATGTTTTTTGAGTCTTGCTATCTTATACAACATCCTTCGCTCCTTTAAAATGGCAATAATATGTCCCCTGTTTAACTCTGAAATCGTTATACCTACAGCACTTGAAAATATGGCAAATCCGGCTATAATAAGGGTTATGGTAAAAATTCTTCCTGTATCAGATATGGGTGCCACCTCACCAAAACCAACAGTAGTAAATGTGATACCTGTCTGATATATCGCATCCATTAAACTAAAATGGTCTATGATAACATATCCAAGTGTCCCAACCATCATAGTCAGTACCGTAAAAATCAGTGGTAAACGAAATGCTTTTAAATGTGGATAAATTTCGGGTAGAAGTTTTACATCAGGGGTGGGAGATGACTCCCAGTGTAGAAAATTTCGAATCCTTTTAGCAAGATTCAAATTGATTCCCTAGAACAATTAAGAGTTTTTCTTAAGTGTTCTTAACTCTCTTGCAGAGATTTTGATTTTTTTTGTAGTACCATCTTCTAATGTGATACGAACTGTTCTTAAGTTAAGTAAAAAACGACGCTTTGTTCTGTTTTTAGCATGAGAAACATTGTTCCCACTCATTGGGCCTTTGCCACTAATAGCACATCTTCTTGCCATTCTAGCTTCCTTTTGTAGGTTTTAAGTAAAGTATCATTACTTTTAAAAGTTGCGAATTGTACCAAATCAAAGCAAAACTTCAACTTAAGCCACAAAGTTTTTATAATAGAATAATCACTTTACTTGTGTAAAATGCCCAAAAATACGAACAAACTCATAATTCAAAAATATTTTTTAATATTTCTTTTATCATTATAAAGCTAGAATGTACAAAATTAAATAAACTTCTTGCAAAATCTCAAACTCTCGTCACCCTGAACTTGATTCAGGGTCTGGGTTTTGCAGGAAATTTAATATTAAAGCACAATATTATGATTACAAGAAAAGAGATAGATAACTACATAGAGAAGATTCCGCCTGCACCAAAAGCTCTAAAAGCTACGATACAACTTCTAAACAGTGGGGAGTTGATCAAAGCTGCAAAGATTGCTGAAACTGACTTGGCTCTGAAGTCATATCTAAAAAACATGGTTAACAAACCCATATATGGATTTAGAAATGAAGTAAGTGAGATATCACAAATCTTTGGTATCCTTGGTGTTTCATCATCCCAACAAGCTGTTTATAACTATATGATGACTTTATTATCTCCTGGAAAATGGAAACTTTTTAAACTTGATGCAAAATCTTTTCATGAATTGCAAGATCAACTGACTATAAAATGGCAAAAAATTTTAAAATATCTTAATGTAGAAGATAGAGATATACAAAGTTCCATTTCACTTCTTCCTGCCAGTATTATCGTATCAGAAGCACTTTTTTGTGATCATATAGATGATGTAAATCTACTTAGAAGTGCAAAAGCTCTTGATTACAACACTATTTTAAAACGTCTTTGTGATGTTGACCTTTTTGATATTTGTCAAATGATTGCCAAAAAATGGGACATGTCAGATAAAATTGCATATATACTCCAAGCATCTTCCGGCATAAAACCATCCAATGATGAAAAAATAAACCTGCTTGGTAAATGGATGCACCTTTTACTGTTTTTTGAACTCTCGCAACCACTCTTTATAGAAGCTGAGCTAAATGATTTTATAGATTTTCAAATAGACTATGTGGGTGATATATATGAAGAGTTTTCAACATTGATGGAGATAGCATGAGAGCAGTTGTTAAAGATGGTATAGGGGTATTTACACCTCAAGGTTTTTTAGATGGTAACAGTGCAAGTTCGTTTTTAAGCTTGGAAGATATTCAAGCTACTGAAAATCTAAAAGTCGATATGATTTTGGTATCTCTGAAAAAAGTTATATTTTTTAACCGCAACGGGTTAAATAGTTTTGTAAAGATGTTTGCAAAAGTACGATCAAAAAATCATGCAACCGTTGGTTTTTGCGACTACGATACTAAAAAATTTGAAGCTATTATGAAGTTTTATAAAGAGGATATAAATTTTTCTTTATTTAAAACATATGAGATAGCATCACTTTTTAGTCAAAATTTTAAAAATGATTCAAAATCAGTTTTACTATTTAGTGAAGACAAATCTCAAAGATCAGCAATGGCAATAGAGTTACATGACAATGGACATAATCCGATCATAACACAAACAAAACAGGAGTTTACTCAAAAGAGTGCCAACGAAGATGCTTATGATGTAATCTTGGATGATACATATCTCGGACAAATGGGACAAAAAATAGCCACAAGAGTAACAGGAAATGCTATCATATATACTATCTCCTCTTTTTTAGATGCCGAAATCGGAAACACTTTTAACATAGCCTACCACAACAACTCTCTAAATGTTGGATTTACACTTTTTATTTTTGATGCATACAAAGTTATAAGTATGAATGTACATGCTCTAAACTTTTTCTCACGACTTGCAAGTGCGGCTGCCGAATACAATGCTACCATATGTTTTGCCGGAATGACTTTTGAAAAAACACCAAAAGCTTTTCAAGAAACCATGGAAGATGCCGGAATTATGTTTTTTGATCAGATGGATGACATTTTACAAGATAAAGAGTTACTAAAAGATTTAGGTGGGAGTAGCTCTGTAGCCGTTAAAAACAAAAGAGCCATAAATAAAACAACAGTTACCGAACTTCCAAATTTTATAGATGCAACTGTACTAACTATAGAGATGATGACAAACTCAAAAGCTATAAAAGAAGCTGCCGAAGTTCATAATATAACCATCCAAAATAAGATTGGCAAAATCGCAAGTTCCATAGGATTTTATGGTGACATGGATGGCATGATTATCTTGGTATTTCCAAAAGACATAGCAAAAAAAGCCTGTGAATTACTCATAGGTGAATCTACTGATGATGATGAACTGATACTTGATTCTCTCTCAGAACTTGTAAATATTATTGGTGGAAAAGTTAAAACTCTTTTGGCTGATGAAGATATACATGTAAACATTACACTGCCAAGAACATATGACAATATAGACAATCTATTGGATATGACAACCAACAGAAAAGGTGTTCAGGTAGATTTGGCATTTAATAATGACAAATTTTTATTTTTCTTAACTAGATAAAAGTCTTATAGCTGTATAATTTCACACTTAAAAATAAAAGGTTTGTTTATGCTTATTGCCCCAAGTGTGCTTAGTGCCGATTTTGGTAACTTGCAAAAAGATGTTGAAGCTATTTGTGAAGCTGGTTGTGATCTCGTTCATGTTGATGTAATGGATGGACATTTTGTTCCAAACTTGACCATAGGTCCTGTTGTTGTATCTGCTATTGCAAAATGTGCAACAAAGCCACTAGACATCCACTTGATGGTTGAAAACAATACATTTTTCGTGGATCTTTTTGCACCATTTAAACCTGAATATATATCTTTTCATATAGAGGAAGAAAAGCATCCACACAGACTTATACAAAAGATCCGTTCATTAGGTATAAAACCTGCCATAGTTTTAAACCCTCACACTCCACCACAGGCGGTTGAATATCTTTTACAAGATTTAGATATGGTTTTGCTTATGAGTGTAAATCCTGGATTTGGCGGTCAAAGCTTTATAGACACAGTTCTGCCAAAAGCAGAAAAACTAAGTAAAATGAGAGACGAGATCAACCCAAAATGTCTTATAGAAGTTGATGGTGGAGTAAGTGATAAAAACATCCATGCACTCAAAGATGTCGGAGTTGATATTGTTGTTGCCGGTAGTTATGTGTTTAATCATAAAAGTAAAAAAGAAGCGATAGAGTCTTTAAAAATATGAAAGTAAAGATTTGTGGCATAACATCATATAAAGATGCCATGATGGCAATAGAAGCCGGAGCGGATGCTTTGGGGTTTGTATTTTATGAAAAATCACCTAGGTATGTAAAAATTTCAGAGGCCAAAAACATCATCAAAAAACTTCCCCCGTTTGTTGAAAAAGTTGCCCTTTTTGTAAATACGGATGCAGATACTGTTAACTCTACATGCCATGCTGTTGGTGCAACTTTAGCCCAAATACACTTTGAGGCAAACAGTGAACTTTATGATAAATTGGACATACCACATATCAAAGTTATCAGAGCAAAAGATGAAGCAGATATAGAAAAATATGCTGATGAGTACAAACTCGTAGATGCTTATTGTGAAGCTTATGGAGGAAGTGGGAAAAGGATAAATACAGAGTGGTTTAAAGGAAAAGACAATTCCAAAATCATTTTGGCCGGTGGATTAAATCCCCAAAATGTATCCTCTTTGAAAGAGTATGGATTTTATGGTGTAGATGTAAGCAGTGGAGTTGAAAAAGCACACGGCATAAAAGACGAGCTAAAAGTAAAAGATTTTATAAATAATGCTCGCTAATTTCTTCCCGCTGGATGCAAAAAGCATCTCAAAACTTTCAACAAGAGGTTTACCCCTGGAAAAAATCAAAAGTCAGATAGATGAAAGTATAGATTATTCACTTGAACTTTGGAGATCGCAGGGTTTAGATATCATTAAAAACAAAGGACACTACTACTTTTCGACAAAATTCACATCACTGAGTGAAGCTGAATTTTGTATTGTAGATATTGAAGCTAACGGCTCTGATATACAAAGACATCAAATCATAGAGATTGCAGGTCTAAAAATAAAAAACGGAAAAATCATAGACAGGTTTGAATCACTTGTTAAGTGTAGTGAGATAAATGAACATATCACAGAGATAACAGGGATAACCGTAAAAGAAACAGAAAATGCACCAAAACTAAAAGATGTACTTTATAGTTTTAAACTTTTTTTGGGCGATGCCATTTTTGTAGCACACGATGTAAAATTTGATTATAATTTCATATCACAATCCCTTATGAAAATAGGGCTTGAACCACTACTAAACAGGAGTTTATGCTCATTGGCTCTTGCTGAGAGAAGTTTGGTATCTTACAGATATGGGCTTTCGTACCTATCAGAATACTTCAAACTAAACCCACATGCCACACATCATCGTGCCATGAGTGATGTGATTACAACATATGCTTTATTTAAAATATCACTTGAAAATATCAAAGAAAACATAAATAATGTAGAAGATTTAATAAAGTTTTCAAAAGAGGGAAAGAGGTTAAAAAGACCTAAATTTGATCCATTGACGAAGTACGACTGAAGTCGCACCTCTGTACGAAAGTATAACTACTCAGCAAAAGCACCGGGTGCGACAAGTTTACTATATCTAGCAGCCATTCTTTCTTCACTACTCATCTCTTTGAGTTTTGCCAACTCTTTTAAGAAGTAATCAGCTACTGCTGTTGCAGCACCATCTTTATCTCTGTGAGCACCTATTAGTGGCTCATCAATAATATCATCAATAAGTTCCAACTCTTTTAAATCACCGCTGGTAATTTTCATAGCATTTGTTGCAACTTCAACTTTACTTGGGTCACTCCATAAAATCGCAGAACAACCTTCAGGTGAAATAACACTAAATACAGAGTATCTCATCATGGCAAATCTATCAGCCACACCAATAGCCAAAGCACCACCACTTCCACCTTCTCCAATAACAATAGAGATAGTTGGAGTATCAAGGTCAGCTAACTCCAACAGGTTTCTAGCTATCGCTTCACTTTGGTTTCTCTCCTCAGCTCCAAGACCAGGGTATGCACCCGGTGTGTCCACTAACATAAGCACAGGGATACCAAATTTCTCAGCCATTTTAGCTGCACGAAGAGCTTTTCTGTAACCTTCAGGATGAGGCATACCAAAGTTTCTTCTTATTTTATTTTTTGTACCACGACCTTTTTGCTCACCAATAACCATAACTTTTTCATCACCAATATAACCCATGTAACAAAGGATTGCGGCATCATCACGAAAATGTCTATCCCCATGAATCTCATATTTGTCATGCATAATAAGGTTTATATAATCTAGGGCATACGGTCTATCCACATGACGAGCAAGTTGGAGCTTTTGAAAATCAGAAAGATTTTTATAAATCTTACCAACCTCTTTATCCAAAGTTTCTCTAAGTTTTTCCAGCTCACCATCATCATGGCGAACCTGTGCGGAAATCATATCCTCTTGGATAGTTTTAATCTTTTGTTCAAATGCTAAGTATGTAGCCAAATCAAATCCTCAAAACTAGATTTTTTTAAAAATAACAACACCGTTGGTTCCACCGAAACCAAAAGAATTACTCATAACAACATTAAGCTCAGCTTTTCTTGCTTTGTTTGGAACATAATCAAGATCACAGTTTTCGTCTGGAGTTGTATAGTTGATAGTTGGAGGGATAATTCCATCTCTCATAGCCATTAGACATGTAACAGCTTCTATACCACCTGCAGCACCAAGACAGTGACCAATTTGCCCTTTGATAGAACTCATAGGTGGGCAGTTTTCTTTACCGCCAAGAAGTTCTTTAAGTGCCAATGTTTCATTTTTATCATTTATAGCGGTACTTGTACCATGAGCATTTACATAATCAAGTTTAGGCTCACCTGCCATTTTATAAGCGGCTTTCATAGCTCTTGCCGGACCATCAAGAGATGGTGTAGTGATATGACTTGCATCTCCACTCTCACCAAAACCAATAATCTCACCATAGATTTTAGCACCACGAGCAACTGCACTCTCATAATCTTCCAATACTAAAGAACCGGCACCCTCACCCATAACAAAACCATCACGATCTTTATCAAATGGTCTTGAAGATGTTTTTGGATCATCGTTTCTGGTTGAAAGAGCTTTCATGGCAGCAAATCCACCAACACCTGCACCAGTTATTGCAGATTCAGCAGTTACAACCAACATTCTATCAGCACCGTTACACATAATGGTTTTACAAGCTTCACCAATGGCATGAGTACCAGCTGCACATGCTGTAACACTTGAAAGGTTTGGACCTTTTACTCCGTGAGCAATCGATACAAAACCACCAAGCATATTTACAAGAGCAGACGGGATAAAAAACGGAGAAATTCTACGAGGTCCACGAGTTTCTATAATAATAGAGTTCTTCTCAATAGCAGGTAACCCACCAATACCACTGGCAGCACTTACACCAAATCTGTCATAATCAATATCTTCAGGAAGGTTAGCATCATCCATAGCTTCTTGTGCAGCTTTAAGACCAAGGTGGATAAATCTATCCGCTTTTTTAACCTCTTTTGGTGCCATAACAGTTGCCGGGTCAAAATCTTTTACTTCACCAGCTATTTTTACACTATACTTTTCAGGGTCAAAGATTGTGATGGTGTCGATTCCACATACACCCTCACACATCGCTTTAAAAGCACTCTCTTTGTCATTACCCACTGAGTTAATCATCCCTATACCAGTAACTACTACTCTTCTCATTCAATATGCTCCATAAAAATATAAAATACTTTTAAAAATCAACTTCTTTCGTTAACTACTAAAAATATTTTACCGAGATTAAACTCGGTAAAAAATCTAACTATTTGCTTTCTATATAAGCAACTACATCAGCAACTGTTTGAATTTTCTCTGCTTCATCATCAGGGATTTCAATATCAAATTTCTCTTCAAGAGCCATTACCAATTCAACTACATCTAGGCTATCTGCACCTAAATCTTCAACAAACTTCGCATCTTCTTTTACTTCATCTGCGTTTACGCTTAATTGCTCAACTACTACTTCTTTAATATCGTCTAAAAGTGCCATTATAGCTCCTGTGTTTTAATTTAATCGCATAATTATACCAAAATTAGCTTAAAAAAAGCCTTTTTATCATGCCATATTCATCCCACCGTTTACTTTAAGAGTTTCACCTGTTATATAACTTGCATGATCAGATAATAAAAATGCTGTTGCCTGTGCTACTTCTTCAGGTTTACCAAATCTTTTCATAGGTATTTTAGATGTAAAATCATCTTTAATCTCATCACTGAGTGCATCTGTCATCTCTGTAGCGATAAAGCCCGGAGTCAAAGAGTTAAATCTTATCCCGCTTGTTGCCGCTTCTAGTGCGAAGCTCTTAGTCATTGCAATAACTCCACCCTTACTGGCTACATAGTTTGTCTGCCCTGCATTACCAGTTTCACCAACGATAGAGGCTATATTTACAACTGCACCAAATTTTTTCTTTCTCATAACTTTCATAGACTCACGACAGCCTATAAAACATGAAGTAAGATTTGCATTTATAACTTTCATAAAATCATCAGTTTTCATTCGAAGTGCAAGTTTATCGTTTGTAATTCCGGCATTGTTTACAAGATATGAAAGCTCTCCGTCACTATCTACTATTGTTTTTACAGCATCTACAAATGCACTCTCATCACTTACATCAAAACCAATTACAGCAGCACTTCCACCCTCAGCTTCAATCACTTCTTTAACTGCATCAGCCTCAGCTGCTCCACTCCTGTAGTTTATCCAAACTTTTAGTCCAAAACCAGCTAAAGTTTTTGCAATCTCTGCACCAATACCACGGCTTGAACCAGTTATTAAAACATTTTTTCCACTAAATTTCATATCTTTTATTACTCCAATATTTAAAAATTAGATTCTGAATCAAGTTCAGAATGACGACAGATTAAAAATCGTCATTCCAAACTTGATTTGGAATCTACACATTATATTAAACTGTGATCCATCTCTTTTGGAATCTCTAAGCCCATAAGTTTTAAAACTGTCGGGGCAATATTGTTCAACCCGCCCGTTTCAACTTTACTAACACCATCTGCCACTAC
>Ga0256828_1001821_pt1 | contig 13121 bp, 9 predicted proteins | sample CV88metaG_FD_185993 | JGI IMG/M metagenome (GOLD analysis project Ga0256828, IMG submission 185993) | Hydrothermal vent microbial communities from East Pacific Rise, Pacific Ocean - CV88 | ecosystem: Environmental > Aquatic > Marine > Hydrothermal vents | place: Pacific Ocean: East Pacific Rise... | reverse complement strand
GGTTAAGTACAATTGAAGATGCAGATGAGATTTTAGTGATGCAAAAAGGGGAGATTGTAGCTAGAGGTAAACACCAAGAACTTCTTGAGAGTTCAGATGTTTATAAGCGTTTAAGTGGAACATTTGTAGATTAATTTATTTCGTTGTATCTAAATACTTTAGTGGGTTTCACATCTGTTGAAACTCTAAAGTTTAGTACGTATTTATAACATCTATAAGTTCCATTTTCATCAGTCTTAGGTGTTCTTATATAAATTGTTTTATTTTCATTATTTGTCCAAGCTTTATCAAAAGCGAAATAATAAGAATTATCTTGAAAAACCACCACATTTTCACCCTCTTTTGTTTGGTTTAAGTCTGGATAAAAGAGCTCTACTTCTGAAAATTCTTCATTAGTATTATATTCGTAAGTTGACTTTAAAGAGATTCCATTGTCACTATCTTCTGTTTTATCTGGCATAAAGCCAGAGTTTTTAATAACATGGTATCCATTGCTAGCTACACAAGCATTTTCATCTAAGATAGCATCTTTAGTATCAAACTCTGTTTGAGTTATTGATTCTGTAGTAATATCAAGAGTAACAATTTTAATTGATTCTCCATCTTTAGCATTTAGAAGGTTTTTAATTGCATCTGCTTCTTTTAGATCAATTGATTTTTGAAGTCTATTAAGATTTTCTATATCAAGTGAAGTATCCTTAGAAAGTTTGTCTAAAGAAGTTTTTAATTCATCAATTTGACTTATAGTGAATGTTTTTTCATTTTCTGGAATAGTTGTGTTTTGATTAATTTCCATTGCAATAAGAATTCTTTCTACATTAAAATTTTGATTTAAAATTTCATTTTTAATATCATCCTGTAATGCTACTCTTTCAGTTGTTGTAAGAGTATGATCTATGTTTTTTTCAAAGAGTGTTTGAATAAGAAATTTACTATGTTGTAATTCTTGAGAGATGGAAAAAAGTTTAATATTTTGCATAGGATCTAAATCTATTTGTGTTGTATCTATATTTAAAGCATTTGATACAGATTGTTTTGCTTCTTGTAATGCTGTTGAAGAGTTAGATTCCCTATTAAGAAAGGAGATAGCAACTAAATCTGTGAGAGGAGATATAACAATAGTTTGATTTTCTTCAAAAGTGGAAAAGTCTATAATATTTCTGATTTGGTCTTGAAAATTTTTTTGTGTTGATGTATCAAGTCCTTCATAAGCAATAATAGGAAGGAACAATGTTTGATTAAGTTCATTTTTTGTTAAAAGATGAAAACTTCCTAGTGAATCTGTTGTAGTAGAATCTTCATTATCTTCGCACATGGTATTACTATTTTTATCGATGCATACTTTTGCATCCTGAATATATCCATCAACTACAACACCATTAAGAGTTATATTTGAAAGGTTATTATCAACAATGAAAGTAGAAGAATCACAACCACTTATAAAGAAACTTGTTATGAAAAAAGTTATTGAAATAATATAATTCATACTTTTTTTCCTTTATTAAAGTGATTCTTGATTTTTTTTATAAAAAGCATAAAACATTCCACAACCTATTAAAGTTTTTTTTTGTTTTACCGATTTATGTCTTTAGCTTTTAGATTTATAAGGAGTATGGGTGCGGTTTGTCTATACTGTAATATTGTTATTTATAGTGTTTGTATCCTCTCTTGATGCTAAGAGTTATATTAAGTTAACTACAACTACTTCAAAGTATGAAGCTTTATCTCTAAGAAAAAAATTACATAATTTAGGATATCAAGTTATTTTAAAAAGAATAATGGATAAAAGATATTCTATATATTTAGGACCTTTTGAAAAAGAATCAAGGGCAAAATCTGCTTTAAAGAGATTAAAAATTTATTTTCCAAAATCTTTTTTATGGATTCCTAAACAGACCACAACCAAAGTAAGGGTGAAAGAACAGACAAAGAAGAAAATTTTTGCTTTGAATATGAATATAGGATATAGTTCTTTTCCTTCTACCCATATTATTCAGGAGGGTAGTGTTGTAATTACGCAACCAAAAACAGATGGTTTGTCTCAATCTTTAGGTTTACATTATTTTTGGACTGAACAAACAATAGTGGGTTTTTCACTTATGAGAATGAGTTCAAGTGATTTACTTTTTACAAATTTATATATTTCGTTAGACTACCAGTTCCAGAAATTAGTGCAAAATTATTTTCCTTATTTTGGAATTCTTGGTGGGTATAGTTTATTGAAATGGAATATAGATCCAATAGAAAATAGTGAAACTTCAAATAATGATAGTCAATCCTTATTTTATGGTACACATGTTGGAATAAAACATACTTTATCATCTAACTGGGATATTATTTTTGATTACCAGTGTATTTTTATGAAACACACAACAAATTTACAAATAGATGCTAATAATAGGTCAAAACTTCAACATAATATTTCTCATACATTTTCATTAGGTTTCGTATATAATTTTTAAAAAATGGTATAGTTTTTGCTAATCTAATAAAGTTAAGACTTCAATATTTTTTGTCCAATTACAAGAAATTTAGTTAAAAAAAGCTAAAGTATTCCTTTTTAGTGTCGATATGTTTTATACTGTTAAGGTATAAATACGTCAAAAAAGGGACTGGGAAGATGTATTTTAGGTTTGTTTTAGCTTTTGTCTTGAAACAACAAATTGAAAAAATAAAGTGAATAGTATTTAAGACACTTTATTTAAAATAAGGATTTTAAAATGAGAAAATGGATGATTTCACTTTTTAGTGTATTAGCCTTAGCTTCTATCGTAACAGGATGTGGCGGTGTAGAAGGTAATAGCGTTGCATCTGATGACCAATCTGCTTTAGTAGATGACAACCGTATTGTAAATGGTAAAGTTGCTTCGGCAGATGTTAATGAATATGGTATTTCACCAGAACTTGGAACTCCACCTGTAAATCCTGGAATGTAGTTGTTTATTATGTTGCGTAGTTTGTCTGTTTTTGTTTTTCTTTTGTTGAGTGGATGTGGGGTAGATACATCTTCTAGTGTATCTGATTCTACACAAACAACAAATACGACAACAACAGGTACGACAACAACACAGACAGATGATGAGCAACAAACAACAGATACAAATGTATCAGCAGATACAACAGATGAAACTGTAAATCTTGCTGAAAATAGTTTGTTTGATACAAATGGTGCAGAATATGATCCAAATGCTTGTAATGCTAATATATATAGAGTAGCAGCAGATGCTTCTTATAGTGGTACAAAGCAAGGTGAAAATGGTGCAACTCTTTTTTATGTCGATGGTCAAGGTTTATGGATTGGTTCAGAACACCTTGAGGCAGAGCCAGAAAATAGAGACAAAACATGGGTGACACTATTTTATAAATCATTTCCAGATCCAGCTAGTTTAAATCAACAAGGTGAAACGAGTTATACAATGGATGGTGTATTTCAAATATCATATGATATTGCTTGGAGTGATGAAAGTATAGCTGGAGTAGATAATAAGGTTTATGTTCAATCAGCAAATGGTGAAAAACCATCTTGTTATAGAACTTATCTTAATAAAGTAGATGGTTCACAATTAGAAGTTACAAAAGTGTACAGATAAAAGGTACATGTGTAAAATCATGATAAAGGATAGTTTATGAATTACAAAAAAGGTTTGTTTAGTATAGTAGCAGCAACACTTCTTAGTTCTGGTGCTGTTGCAGATACTTCAGCAGTATATTTGCCTTTAAGTACAAAGGAGCATGATGCTTCATGGATACTTTTTGGTGTAAATGGATTTAGCAGTGGGATTCCAAGCACAAGGACAAGTGCAACAACTTCTTTCTCTTCAGGAATGACTGAACTTGAAGATGCAGATGCAAATGACAACCATGCAGTTGAAGGTCTTTTTGTTGGAGGAAATACTGATAAGCCTTTAGCATCACTTCAAGGTTTAGCTGAGTCTAGTTTAGATAGTGTAAAAATTGGTGTGAACATTGATAATATATCTTATTCGGATACTGAAGCTGTTCGTACTATGTATATCAAAGTAAATGATTCTAATCCAAATGTAAAATTTAATTATAAATCATCTTTAGAGGGTCTAAAGATGGAAATTATGATTAATGGTTCTGTGGATAAAAAGTATTATGTTACTATTTCTCAAGATAATACTTGGGCAAATGCAGCAGTTGCTAGTGAATTTACTCCAACTGTAGATAGTTCAGCTGGTTTAAGTGACATTGCAGCAATTTTTGATGCAAATGCAACAGATAATCCAGAAGATGCAAAATATTGGGATAAAACAAAAAATCTTACATCACTTGATGATGCGAAAAGTGTAACTTTTTATAAATTTGATGCTAAAACACAACAATGGAAAATCTATAAAAATAGAAACACAGGAAGTGCAAATGATTTTACAAGTTTAGATGTTGGGAGTGCATACTGGGGTAGAGTAGATACAGGTGATTCACCAGTGAATAATGATGATGACGGCGCAGCTGCACTTGTTTTAGGTAAATCTGGATTTACATCACAGTCTCAACTTCCTCAAGCATATTTAGATGATTCTAATAATTCTAAATTAACTGCTGGTTGGAATATGCTCTCTTTTGATCAGTTAAAACCAAATATTCGTCACTCTGCAACAGGTTTAATTTTAACAAGTGTTGCCAATGATGATAATATTACTATTAAAGATGCAAGTGGAGTTTATACTACAACAGATTTAGTTGTTAAAGATGGTGGTAGTGAGAATGATGCAAAACGCTTTAATAAACTTATTGAATCACAAAGATTACGTGGAGAGTTACCAGAGTATTTTAATGTAAAATTCTTTAGAGGTGATGCAGCTGGGACTCTAATTATAGTTTCAAATGAGAAATTTACTGTTCAAGAAGTTGGATCTGACGGTTCAATTGCAGTAAAAACTCTTTATAATCAAGATCCTTATGATGAAAATGCAAGTGAAAAAACAATTAATGATTTAGATGCAGATGGTCCTGCTGTTTCACGTTATGGTGAATTTACACTTATGATGCAACCATTAGTTGGCACAGCAAGTATAGATAACAATACTACAAATGGAGCTTTTTCTAAAGTTGTATTTGGTGATGGTGAAAATTCAGATCATGATCCTATTGCAATTACAGATGATGGTGATTCATCTTTAGCAAAAGTTGAAGAAAATGTTGAGAATGATGATTCAACATTGAGTGCACAAGCAACACAGGTGGATACGAACTTTGATGGTACACCAGATATGCTTATTGTGGCAAATGATACACCATTTTATTTAAGAGATGCTACATATACAAGAGCTTTTACATATACTTCTAACTCAGAAGCTTCTTCTATTACAGTGGATGGTACAACAAAGAAAAGTGTAGATATTGATGCAGATAGAGCTATTGCAGATTTTACGAATGATATTAATGCTACGTATGCTGATACACAAGTAATTGCTGCGTATGAAGGTGATACAGTTATTGCAGCAACAACTGAGTTATCTACATTTGATATTAGAGATGCACAGAGTAAAGTGGTAGATTATTTAAAAAATACTGACTCCTCTATAGATTTGGCAAAAGGTGCAGTTAAAGGTGTTTATTCTTTAAGTACATTAGCGAAGAAACCAGTAATTCAATATTTTTGGGAATATACAGGATTTAACACTTCACCAGATAATAATGAAGATGGTGTAGATATTAATGTGACTGGTAATGATGTAGATGTAAATATTACACAAACTACAAATATTACAACAGATGATGGTGACAGTAATACAACAGGTAGATTAGACTTCTTAGATAGAGTTGTAGCTGAAATCAATAAACAAATTGAGAGTTTAGGTTATCACGGATATGCTTCTCATAATTATACAGAAGAGGAAGATAACTTTAAAAATGCAAAAATTGTTATTTCTGGGGTTGATGTAAATGCTAGTTTCTTATTTGATAGAAATGAGTCAGGTGATATCGGTAATGCTGGAGATGGTAAAGGTGGTATGTTAACTGATGGAACATTTGGTAATGCTAATGCTGCACTTGTTGAAACATTAGGAGATCTTTCGGGAGATTTAGTAGCAGATTTAAAATACAATGCTGTTTATACTCCAAACTATGCAAACTATGGACCACTTTATACTATGCGTGATGCTGGTTATGATGTAAAAGCAATTATTAAAGCAACTACAAAAATGAGTGATGGATCTATTACATGGGATAGTATTGACCTAACACGTAATGAAGATGATTGGTTTAAACAAAATGAGTTTAATCTCTTTAATGTAAACATGTATGCTGGTTATTGGGTTTATTTAGAGCCAAAAGCTGAAAAAACTATTACAATTAGTGATGCATCTTTTACTCCAACATATTCATACTATTTTGATCTTGATGATGAAAAAACAACAACAAATAATGTTGTTGGTGGTCAGCTAAAAGTAACTGTAACAGGTCTTAGTGATACAGAAAATAAACTTTCTGGTACAACATCAAATGTTTATGCAGTTGTTGGTGGGGAAGAGATTCAAATGAAACGTAATAGTTCAACTGTATATAGTGCAGATATTACAAAATACTCTTCGATTGATTTTAAAGAGATGCAAACAAATATTGCATTTACTATTAGAGCAACAGATGGTAAAGGTACTTATGCTCAGTTAGATGATGCAGTAAGTTTTGATTATGCAAAACCTGCTAAACCAACTGTGATCTTTCCAGATGCTGCGAGTGCTGTTTTTACATCAACAAGTACAGATACTGCAAAAATGTATGTATTTAAAGATTATATTCCTGAGTTAGCAACAGATAGAGCAAATGCTGTTGTAGATACTGTTGTAGCAACAAATGGTTCAGGTACAAGTACAATTTGTGCTAAATTTGATTTTGCTGTGCTTAATGATCTTAAAGTGGTAGCAGTTGATGGAACAGGAAGTTTTGGTAGTGCTAATGTTTCTGATGCTTTAGATTTTAAATATATGTCTCTCTTTAAAAATGCAAGTATTCTTGCTCATACAGAAGGTAATGGAGATAAGACAATTACACCAACAATTTATACAGCAGATTGTACACTTAATGCAACACAACCAAGTGCATCAGACAATGAAAACAATGGTGTAAGTGTTAAAGCACTAGAAGATGGTAAAACAGTTCGTATCGCTTATCAAGGTAGAGATACACAATTTGATGAAAATGCAGCATGGGATTCAAAATATAAATTACCAGGGACTAGTGATGATGATGCCATTGTGCAACTTCAAAATGTTGATGAGTATGCAGGTAAAGTATTCCTTTTAGAATATGAAGATGCTCTTTATAGATCAACATTCCCAGCAGATGCAGATGCAGCAGATGATAGTACAGATCATCCAATTGAATTAGAACTTATAACACCAGTTAACACTTCTTTATCTGGTAGTTAAGGATTTTGAGTATGAAAAAGCTAATTATATTCTTAGCTTTTTTTTCTCTCTCTTATGCTTCTACTGTTTCTTTGGAGAAAGTTTTCTCCAAAGAACAGCAAACTTTTTTTTTAGCTTTTCTTCAAAAACAAAAACAAAAAATTTATAATCAAGCAGAATATCAACTTCAAATTGGTTGGAATAGACTTTTAACTCCTAAAGATGGAATTAATATAAAAGAAACATTTAATGATAGTAGTGTTTTGTATGTTGTTGTTTTTGATGAAGTTTCTAAAAAATGGGCACTTTACTCTCCTTTAATGCAAGATACTAAAGAGTATTTAGATCTTTTTTATATTGAACCATATCACAATTTTTTTGTTTATATGAAAGAGAAAAAAAGTTTGCCAATTAAAAGTAATTATATAAATATGGCATGTAAAAGAGAGTTAAAAAAGAATAGTTATTTATCATTATTAGATAGTGGTATATCCAAAAAAGCAGTTATTGCTAAAGATGGTTCAATATCTATTTCATCACGTTATTATTCCCATCATGAAAAAGGTATATATAACGATACAAGAGTGATGTTAATTTATCCTAAATTAGTAGATATACAGACTAAAAGTATATATCAATATGGTCCTGCTCAACCTACTGTTTTATTAAAGTTTGCAAAAGAGTATGAGGGTAGAAAATTTTTTATTTATGATTTTAAAGATAAAACTTGTTATAAAGGATATTTTCCCTCTCATAAAATTCCACCTTTTCCTATATTGCAAATTTATAAGTAGCTCTATTAGAGCTACTCTTAAGTTTTGATTATGTAAAATCCTTTTATGTTTAGGTTATTTATTTTATTTATTTTTTTGGTAAATTTTGTGTATGCAAAAAGTTGGTCTAATAGTGTTCATCCATCTATAGAAGCTGGTGTTCATTTTGCGACATTTCAAGGGTTAATTACTAATATAAACTCAAAAACGAATATAGAAAATGATCTTTTGTATAATGATTCTTTTTCCTCTTATTTTGTCTTTGGTTTAAAATCTGATTATAAATATATACCCCATTTTTATGTTAGTTATTTTAGTGAAACACAATCGCGAGATGCGGTTGCTAAGAAAGATATCTATATTGCTAATGCTGTTTTTAATACAGATAGTACGATATCTTCAACAATAGATTATCAAGTAACTAATGTGGTGTTATATAAGGATATCAAGATTAAAGGGGATAGATTTAATTTTTTACGTTGGAGATTTTATCCAGGAGATATAGAGTTTGATCTTGGTATGAGTGCTAAAATTGTGCATTGGAAAATACAACTTACTCAAGATGTTAATAATGGAGTATACCCTTATTGGATCAATGTAGATGAAACAATTTTTCTTCCCTATTTTGGTTTTAAATATTATTTTTATAATTTAAGAACATATGGAAATATTAGTGCATTATCTTTAAATGAGGCTCAGTCTTTAAATTACGAAATAGGTTTAGAGTATAGATTAATTAAAAATTTATATTTTAGTATCAGTTATTTATATGAGGGTTTTGAAGCTGTTGAAGAAGAAAATAACCATAGAGATACAGTTTCTTTTAAAACAGTTGGTAATAAATTTAGTGTTAAATATTTCTTTTAATTAGAGGGGAGAATAATTTTAAACTCTGCTCCTTCTTTATTGTTATAGGCTTCTATGGCGCCTTGCATCCTCTCTTCTATAATTATTTTAGCCATATAAAGTCCAAGGCCTGTTCCATTTTTTTCTTTTTTTGTAGAAAAATAGGGGTTAAAAATTTTGTCTATAATATCTTCTGGAATGCCACCACCATTATCTAAAATTTTTATAATATTCATATTATTGTGTTTCTCTAATTTAATTAGTATATTTTTTTTCTCTTGAGTAGTTTCTAGTAGTACATCTTTAGCATTGTTTAAAATATTTAATAGAAGTTGAAATAAAATACTTTGATACCCTTTTGTGATGTAATGATTTGTACTATTATATTGAAAATCTATTGAAATAGAATGTTTTTCATAGAGTGGTTGCGTTGCTTTTATGAGTTGTGTTATTGTTTGAATAAGTTCAAACTCCTTTTGTTCCTCATCTATTTTAAAAAAATCTCTAAAATCGTTGATAGTTTTTGACATAAGTGTAATTTGTTCTTTTGAAGTTGTAAAGAAGTATTGTTTAAATTTATTATCTATTTTTCCTAAAAGATATTTTGATTCACATAGTTGATTTAGTAAGCTTAAATTGTTTAATGGTTGTTTCCATTGATGAGCTATCATACTTATAACTTCACTCATTTCATTAAGTTTAGAGTCTCTAAGTTGAACTACTTTTTTCATAGCTTTTTCTTTTTCAGAAATTTCTTTTTTAAGTTTGTTATTGATAAGAAAAAGATAAAGTGAAAAAGGGATAATAATACCAAATGCAATTGTTAAATAGATTATTGTTTGTGTATCAAAAAAAAGTTTTTGTTCTTTGATATAGCCCCATTTTAGTTTAAGTGCTTCAATCTCTTTTTTTGGAATATTTTGTAAAGTTTTAGAAAGAATAATATTTAACTCAGGAAAGGACTTTATACTTGCTATACTTAAATAGTAGTTGTACTTTATATCAGATGAAATAATTAAATTTTGGAGGTTGAATTTTCTAATATAATAACTTGCTCTTACAAGTTCTAAAATAGTAGCATCTGCTTTTTGTTGTGCAACAAACTCTAAAGATTCTAATTCATTATTTGTTGGAATTAAAAGAATTTTTGGATAATAAGAAGATAAATATTCTTCTAAGGCACTTCCTTTTGTAATAGCAAGTTTATGGTTTTGGAGACTTTTGAGTGATTTAAAATTATTAGTCGCATTTGTAATGAGTTTATTTTGTTGTACTAAAACTGTATCTGTAAAATAAAGATATTTAAGCCGTGAAGATGTTTTTTGGGCGAAGAATATGATATCAATTTTATTGTTCTTTGCAGCTTCTAAAAGTTTATTCCATGATTGAAAATAAATATATTTAAAATGAAGGTTTGTTTGTTTCTCAATGAGTTTAAAAAGATCAATACTAAAACCACTGAATTCATTTTGATGATTTTTAATAATTTGATTTGGAATTTGTGTAATTCCGATTTTTATACTTCTCCCAAATTCTTTTGTCCATTTTTTTTCTTTAAGAGTTAAAAATTTATGTTGAGATGAGTCTGCATTTAAAAGAGTAAAGACAATACTAATAAAGATAAGAATTTTTAATAATTTCAATAGAGTTACTTTCAGTTTTTTTATAGCTTTTATTCTAACTAATTTTAGTGAAAATTAAAAGTTTTTTTTTAAGTTTAAATATTAGTTTTTTTAATAAAACAAGAAAGAACTAAAATTTGTAAATAATACCAAAATTTATATTATGTATATAAGTAAGATTAATATATTCTGTTGTTTTAATATCTGCTTTATGATCTATTTTTATTCCTTGATATCCTGTAAAAATATCAAAAGAGTTATATAAGTTGTATTTTAAACCTACTTGCCAACCAAATGCAGCAGAAGTGCTATTACTTGCTTCTAAACTAGGATCAAAACGTAGTAAAGAAACACCTACTATCGCACCAATATAGAGGTTTGTTTTAGAAAAAAGGTTATATTGATAATTTAGACTCATATATAAATTATCTAGGGATATATCTGTTGTGAAAGAGTTTAAATATGTAATGGTAGTAAAAATTTTATTTGTTATGTAATATCCCCCTTCCAAAGAGTAGGTTGTATCATCATTGTTTATTTTACTTGCAAGATAATCAGATGTTTCTCCACTAATTGTTGTAACTCCAACACTTAAGTCTATAAAAAAGTTTTTTTCTCTATTTTTTGTTAATTTTTTATTGTGTACTGGATTAGAAGTTGTTTTTTTTATTTTTTTATTTATATTGTGTGTAAGAATGATAGCATGAGGGAAAGAAGGTTTTATTTTTTTTAAAATATATTTTGCATATTGAGGTTTTGTAATTTTTTTGGAGTATACAAAGTACTTGTTATTTGATTTTTTAATAATTATGCCGATTTTTAACAAAGATAATCTTTTTTTAATTTGATAAAGATTTTTTATTTTGGATGTTTTAGCAATAAGTACTTGTTGGTAGGAGATATTTGTCGTTGCTAAAAGGTTAAATGAGAAAAAAAGAACAAAAATAGACAGTATAAAAAAACGCATAAATTACCCACTCTAAAAATTATATTTTATTAAGTAGCAATTATTATGCCTAAAAGGAATTAGTATGATACAAAAAGTTTATCCCTTATTTTTTTTGGTTTTCTTTTTTATTGGGTGTAATGATATAACATATGTAGAAAAGGAACAAACTCAAGAGGATTATATAACAATCCATTTTGTAGATGATTTTGTAAATAATTTAAATTATAGATGTTCATCAGGTGTTTCAGGGATGACACAAGATGAAGGTAATATTAGTTGTCCTAAGGATGATAATGTAACTATTTATCTTGGTGAAGTTGCATTACCATCAGTTACCTTATCTAAAACGTTTATTACTCCATATAGTTTTTTTAATGATTTAAATAGTTCATTAAATTTAGCAAGACTTTTACAATCTTTAGATACAACAAGTGAAGATAACTATTTAATTATAGATACAAATAAAACTAAAAACTTACCAAAAAATTTAGATTTTCAAAGTAAAACATTTCAAGATGATCTTAATGGAAGTATTGAATTAATATCTTTGGAAAGAGCGATGCAACATCTTAATGAAACTTTAACAGATTTAAATATTTCATTATCACAAGATATGCAAGAGCAAATACAAAGAGCGAACAATCATCCACCTATTATTATATTAAATGATACATATTCAATCTATGAGAATCAAAAGTTTATAACTTCTTTAAAAGCAGAAGATGAAGATAATGACACATTAACATTTTCTTTAGAGGGGAAAGATGCTCAAAGTTTTGAGATAAATAGTAGTAATAATACACTTGTATTTAAAGACTTTCCAGATTATGAAAAGAAAAAAAGTTATGTTGTAGATATAGTTGTAGATGATAAATTTCAAACTATTTCAAAAGAGATAAAGATACTTATTTTAAATGTTATAGATGATACAGTTTTAGAAGATACAACATTACAAATAGCAGAGAATGTAGCAATAGAATCTGTTGTTGGTAGCATAAAAATTAAATCTTTTGGAGATAGTAATATCTCTACTTACGATCTAAATGGTAGCGGTAGTGAAGATTTTACCATAGATAGTAGTGGTATTATTAAAACAGCAAAAGTTTTAGATTATGAAAATATTCCCTCTTATACACTCAATGTAAAACTTACAACACAAGCACAGACAAGTAGTAGTGCTATAGTTTATATAGATGTTTTAAATCAAGCAGATAAAACACCTATTTTAGTACCTACTGTATTGAATGTATTAGAAAATAGTGCTTTAAAAACTACTATAGGTAAAGTAACTATTCAAGATGAAGGTGATAGTCCAATTACTTCTATGCACTTAAGTGGAAGTGATAAATTTAGTATCACTTCAGATGGCACTATTGTTTTAGAACAACCGCTAGATTATGAAGAATGCAATGAATATAACTTAAGTGTTAATGCTACAAATGTAGCTGGAGAGAGTGGTAGTGTTAGTGTAAAAATTTTTGTGAATAATGTGTTAGATATCAATGAAAAACTTGCAGCTACATCATTGAGTGTTGAGGAGAATGCAACACTCAAT
>Ga0256828_1001820_pt1 | contig 13122 bp, 11 predicted proteins | sample CV88metaG_FD_185993 | JGI IMG/M metagenome (GOLD analysis project Ga0256828, IMG submission 185993) | Hydrothermal vent microbial communities from East Pacific Rise, Pacific Ocean - CV88 | ecosystem: Environmental > Aquatic > Marine > Hydrothermal vents | place: Pacific Ocean: East Pacific Rise... | reverse complement strand
GGGTTTACTTTACATGGTACTAAAATAATTTCTTTACCCTCGTTAAAAGCTTTTCTAGCTTGTCTCTTATTTATCTTTTCCATCTCAACTCCTTTTGTTTTGTTACTGAAAGTATAACGTAAGTTACCTTAAGGACTCCTTAAGATTTGCTTAATGTTTGCTTAAACACGCCAATGTAAACAACGGCTATTTAATAAAAGATTATGTAAGAGATTTGCTATATAATGTAAGTAATTATGAGAATAATTGAGAGATACTAAAAAGATATTGGAGGATACAAAAGAGTGACTGAGAGACACTAAAGAATAGCTAATGAGTACTTAGGAATGCTTAAGAAGCCCTAAATGACGGGATTTGAGCGACCCATTAGCGCCCTATTAGCACCCCATTAGCGCCCTATTAGCACCACCTGAGTGCATTTAAGTGGGCAACATACGGTATTCCGTATAATTCAACAGATTAACAATAGAAAGTATTTAGAAATGATTATGAGTATCTGATGGCACCCTAATGAGTAGTTAAGGGCATATACATAAGTAAGCCCTGTGGTAGCTTTGAGATGGCCAGTAGGATAATTAAAGAAATTCCTGCGGGTTCCCTTAGAATGTTTTGGAGTTCCGAGGGGTACATGGGGACATCGTAGGTTTCCTTTATGGTGATACCCCCTCAGAGATTTTTATGATATTTTTTTTTGAGGCTCCCTAAGATTTCCTTAAGGTCCTCGGAGATTTTTATGGTATTTTTAGACTCCCTGAGAAGCTTTCTTTGGGCTCCCTAAGAAATTCTTTTAAATTCTTTTGAGCTTTTAGGTAAAGTTGGCACACTTTTTGCTTATACCTTCGGTACCTTATGAGAAACTTGAAACTTCCTTAAGTAATCTTAAGTAGTTCTTAGGTATAACCTGTGACTTCCTTAAGTATTCTTAAGGTATCTTTTGGGTTCTCTCTTTTTCCTTCCCCTAGTGGGTGCAATAACTCACTTTTTTAGTGATTTGTATCCTTAGAAACACCCCTAGATACCGAAAGAAACTTAATGGAACTCTGTCCCACAATCTCAAGGGTACATATTAAACCCTTATGTACCCTATGTATAATTATAAGCTTTTGTAATAATCCTAAGGCTCCCTAACGCTTCTTAAAGTAATTACCATAACCGCTTGTAAAACCACCTGAGAGTTTCTTGTTAGAATGTCTTAGAGCCATCTCCATCATATACTCTATGGTCTGTTGCTCTTTGTATCTCTCTAAGGCATTGTTAGGGTCTTGTATTAAGACTCTCTGCCACTGTTGTACAACCATAGCTACAACATCAAGTAAGTCATCATGAGCTAATGAACCTCTATCTCTTGTTATATGTGTCATCTGATAGAATAAGCTATATACTATTTCATTAGTTCCTAAGTATTTCTTAATATCCCTACGGACTACATCTGTATCTACTATAAGTCTGTGTTGGTTCATAACAGGCTCTAGAGTATCTATAATTCTTAACTCTTTCTGTGTGTTAGCTCTTACACCCTCTATCATACATGGATATATAGCATTAAGTATAGGCTGAAACAAAGAAGAAAACATACCATCTCCCATGTTATCCTCAGAGAACACCTTATTAACTTTATACTTCTTAGCTATCTCAGCCATCTTCACCATATTCTCTTCAGAGTATCCTGTACCTCCTAAGGCTACTGCTTCAAGTAGATAAAGCTTTCCTAAGAGATGAGCTACAACACATACACCTGTGCTATCTTTACCTCTACCTGATATATCTATCCCCATATGTACCCCTTGATACTCTACAACATTATTAGAGATACTTGAAGGCATATAGAAGCCATCTCCAGAGAACCCTACATTCTCTAAGTCACTGTATCTATGTACAGGGTTGCTAGAGTACATAATCCTGTCAGGAGCTTCTGTCTCTCCTAAGTTAGTCACTATAAGGTCATTAAGCTTCAGAGGATATCTCTCAGCATCACTTAGGGAAGTATCAAGCATAAACTGTAACTTGAAACCACTCTTACCATATCTAGCTTCTCTCAGTTGTAAATCTTCCTCAGTAAATCTGGAGTCAATAGGTTTACCTACAAGTGTTGCATCATTTGCAAGAGTTTCCATTATGTAAGGAGCTAGACACCCATTATAAACAGAGATGTCCTCAGGATACCTTGCAGGAAATATACGAGTCACATAACCATCTTCTCTAAAACCATTGTAGATACTCTCAGCACTCTGAGGTGTTCCCAAGACAATTATCTGTGAGTCCTCATTAGTCTGTAAGATAGCCTCATACTCTGCTGTTGCTTCCCTAAGCTTCACCCTCATCTGTTCAGTGGCACTATTCTGCATACCCTCAACGTCATCACTAATCAATAGACTGGCTCTGTTACCTTGTAACTGTCCTGTGATACCCACAGCTTTAACTGAGGGTTGTACAGCAACCTCACACCCATTTACCTCAAAGGCTAGTGTAGAATCCCTTTGGTCTTTTCTGGCTTTCAAGTGATTAAGTATATCTACTGTATGTATAAGCCTCTTAATAAATATGGCTATATTCTCTGCATGCCCTCCTGTCTGTGATACTATAAGCACTCTCTCATTAGGGTTTCTTAGTAACCTCCAAGCTACAAAAGCCCCTGTGATGTACGTCTTACCTATACCCCTAAGGGCTTGAAGCATCATTCTTGTATGACCCTCTTGCAGATAGTCAGCTATATATAACTGCATTGGAGTAGGCTTAGGTAAATTAAGATACCACCAGACATATATTACAAACTTCCTAAAGTCATTTATAAGCTCCTCCGCTGTAAAGTCAGGTTTCTCCCAACCTATACTGTTTAATTCTCTCATTAAATCTCCTTTATTATTTAAGAGTTTCCTACAACTATTCTAAAAATAGCTCTAGGAGGCTCTACAATTCATTTTATCTCTAAGATGACCTATGAGTCGTCTAAAAATAGTTTGTTGAAATTTACCCCCTTAGAGAGCCTCTAATCACTATATACAAACTTAAGTTTACAACATACTAAAGTAAGTAGCTCATATTGACTCTCTAGGAAGCTTTAGTTATCTAAGAATTAACTTACATAATTCTCTAATAACACCTCTACTTTATCTCTCTCTTTATCCTCAGGTTTAACCTTAATGGACTCTATAACAGAGAAGAGGCCTTGTGTAGGTTTACTCTCTTGTAAATCTACTGTAATGTTATTATCCTTTAGGAACTTTATAGCTATATTAAGAGCCTTAGGGTCATCTAAGTTCTTCATAAGCTCCTCAGCTACTTTATTATGTAATTCCTCTAGGATACTAAGTTGTGCTTTAGCCATCTTATTTCTCCTTAATAATCTACTATTTTATCAAAGTCTTTCTCAGGTTTAACTGTGGTAACACTTTCTTCATAAGTTAAGTCATCAGCTATCTTCCTGTTAAGACCATAAATACCTAACAGAGGAGGGAAGATAGTGTTAAGTAATTGCAACACTTCTCTTCTGTTTACTTCTGCTTCATCAGACATAAGCCCATAAGCTACTTTACCTGTATTAAGTAAGGTACTAGCTGTATCATAACCAGAAGGCACTAGGCTACTTCCTCTAGGGGTATAGCCATCTAGGTTTTCTCCTGTTAATCCTCTACTCACTAAATCAGCTACTTGCGGTACAAAAGCCATCATAGGGTGTAATGTAAAGGTCTTTCTAGCTACTTTATCTGGCTTTAGCTCTTCTTGAAGCTTCTCTGGATAATCAGCATACTTCAAGTAAGTTGATAGGTAAGCACTAGCTATTGACCCTCCTGTTAGCCATATGTTTTTAGTAAGCTGATGCTTATCAAAGTTATAAAGGCTTCTTGATAACTGTTTAGAGTATGCTGTCATAGTATAATCCATAAGATTTAAAGACATCTTACCAAACCAAGTATTCTTAAAGATAGTGTCTTTACTTGCAAAGGCTACTCTATCTCCTATGAAACTCTCTTGGATATAGTTAGAGGAATACCTTTGAATACCTAAGAAATACTCATCAGACACTCCTGCTTCCCAATCCTTGAAGTTAAAGACATTAACTGATGTACCTTTCAAATCTCCATGAGTAGTTATCTGTTGAGCTATCTTATCAGCTATCTCTTTAGACCACCCACATTCTTTAGCTATCTCTTCAGGTATCTTACCTTTCTTTACAACACCTTTAACTATCTTACTTCCTACACCACTATAAAAAGCTCTTTGTAAGAAAGCTGTAAGAGGCTTAACACCACCTATCTGTAATGTACCCTCCTCTAATCTCTTAGCTCCTGAAAGAAGCCTATTAGTTCCTTGTGTGATTATATCCTCACCAGACATAGCTTGTTTTGTTATATCAGTATTGAGAATATGGTCCGAGTCATACATAAAGTTGTTAGGCATCCTATAAGCATCTACACCTATACCTCCATGTATCCTTGCCTCCAACATTAGTTCATCTTTAGTTATTCCTTTATATCCTCTAATGAAATCTGGGAGTTTAAACACATGCTTCACTAAGTTACTTACTCCAGAAGCATGAGCTGTTGCAGCTACTTCTGGAAGCATCTTAGCCCAAGTACCCATAAGCTTACTATACCTTGATAGAGAGTTCATAAGCTCTACTCCTCTGTTTATAGCTCCATCAGGGTCTTTAACAGTAGGATAACCTAGAAACTGTTTCATGATGTCATCATAAGTAGCTAAGTCTTTTATCTTAGTTGTTTCAGAGATTTCCCCTTTAGCAATAGCTTCATCTAACTCTTTCTCTATAATCTTACGATGTTCAAGTATATCTACTCTAGTCTTAAATCCTGCTTTCTGTAAAGCTATGTCACCACCCATAGACTCGCCATAGTTTTTCCATAATAGGTCTATATTATTCTCTACATAATCTGCAAGGCTTATTACTTCACCCTTAGCAGTTGTTATAGTAGCTGTAAGGTCTATACCACTTCTCTGACGACTTCTAGCTGATATAGGCTTAGCTCCCTCTTTAGATTTCTTTAGTGTGTCCTTAGCCATAGCTGTAGCATCACTAACATCTACCTTATATTCATTAACTAGGGTATTTACAAGATTTTCAAAGTCATCTAATCTAGCATCAGCTTGAACAAGACTATGGAGGTCGCCCTTCTTTTGTAGCTCATGTCTTTTAAGCTGTTTCTTCACCCACTCATCAGCTCGTAATCTTAGAGTTTCCTCTGGGATTTCTCTACCTATGTTTTTAGTAGAGTTCTTAAGACCTTCCATTATAAGATTAGTATAATCGTCAGGAGTAAGTTTCCCTGCGAGTATATCGCTCATAATCTTAGTTGTCTTATAATGTATCGGTAGATAAGTAGGGTCCCTTTTAATTGTTTCTGAGACATACAAAGGGTGTCCGTTAGCTACATTCATATCATAAGTACCCTCAGCAAGTGTCTTATTAGCCCTCCTTATCTCATCATGAAAATCAAGAACTTCTTTAGGTAGTTCTGACTCATCTATAAAACCTCTTGTTACTTTTCCACAATATTCATAGAAGTCGTTTGTAGTGTTAAACATAAATCTATTAAGACCTGGTATATTAGGCATATTTGTCATTAACTCTTTATACTTCTTAATAAGAGGAAAGTAAGCCTGTTGCTTTAGTGCCTCCACTTTCTTAATATATTGATAGTTGTACTCACTTGCTGCTCTGTTATCTACATTCTTAAATCTAGGGTTATAGAGCAGACTTGCTCTTTCTTCCGTAGGCTCTAAAAAAGCTTTTAAAGTCGGTGACTTAGAATTTGCAAAGACACTTATCTGGTCTATCTGAAATTTCTCCATAGTATCTATGAATAAGTTTTGATGTTTCTCAACAACTTCTTTCACAGGTTTTATAGTATCCTCAATGCCTTCATTAAGAGCTTCTTTGATAGTTGTTATAGTTTCTTCTGGAAGCTCTGCTGTTTTAAACATAGCCCCACCAATACCTCCTGCAACAACTGAGATAGCCATATCAAGCTCATCTCTGTTATTCACAAGGTTTTCCTGCTTAGGTATTTCTAAGCCTACTTCAACACCTACACCCCCAGTCATTTTAGCTATAACAGAGGAGGTTTTAGAGGATAAGCCAAACCTCATAAGCCCCTGCTCTCCTAGTTGTAAGAGTTTCATAGAAATCTTAGGTACAGCTGAGAATAATCCCCCTGTGGAAGCTATATCAGATAGTCCTGCTGCCACCCTATACAACACTCCCTCAACTCCTAGATTATCTAAAGCCTCTGCGTTCTTCTGCTCTCTTTCTGCTTCTAATACAAGCCTGTAGAAATGCTCATCACTCTTAGCACTATCTAAGATTTTCTCTTTGGTTTCATAACTAAAGCTATAGTTCTCTAACTCTTTAGCTTTTTCTACAATATGCTCTTTAAATTCAGGGTCCTCTTCATAACCACTAGAGATAAAAGCTGTTATAGCATGGTTAGTAAGACTCCCTACAACACTTTCTTGTACTAAAGCAGACTGCACAGCCCCCCATTTATCAGGCTCAGGGGCTTCTTCTTGATTGTCAAAAGAAGTGCTTGGTGTTGTGGAGCTGTTATCTTCACTCTGTACAAACTCTTCTTGTTGTAATAAATCTTTCATTATTCTGCCTTTAACTTAAAATCTGCATTAGATATTCTAATAGGACTCTTAGAACCGTCAGAGCTAATCAAAAGCCAATCAGAGTTTTCTGCATTAATATAATCCACAGGATAAGCATAGGCTATATCTTTATACTTAGGAGTCCTGCGGAACGCATTAAGGCGATACATATAATCCTCTTTAGATGTTATGTAAGAAGTTCTAGGTATTAATATGTTGTTATCCAATAATGGTATGTTTCTAGTAAAATCTTGTACAGGATTTACTGTGACAAACATATCCTCTAAGTGCTTCTCTACAAAAGCTTTAGCTTCATTATAACTTGTATCAGCCTCTAAAGCATCTCTTACTAACTCTTTCAAACCTACTAGACCCACTTTCTTAGTTGTGTCTAAATCTAGTTTACTTGTAAGTACTCTCATCATAGAGTTTATTTGAACATCTGTTGCAGTGCTAGGGTGTTCTAAGTATTGCTTAAATTTAGCATAACCTGCTTCACTACCTCCTGCTGTTAATACCTCAGCTATTCTATACACCTTTTGTATCTCTGGGGTTACATAGTATCTATTAGCTTTAAAAGCTTTATATGTCTTAATACTGTTCTTAATATCCTCAGGCGACATATCAGAATTATAAATACTCTTTAGTTGTTCTTCAAACACAGGGATATTCTTTAGGGTGACTCCTCTATACTGAGGGTCATTACCTATTATATTTTTACCTTCCATTAGAGCCATATAAAGATTATGTTGTTTCCTATATGTCTTTATGAAGCCTTGAATATATGAAGGCATTACATCTCCTGCATAACCTAAGGCAGCGGCATTAAGAACAGAACTAGGGTCTGCTGAGTAATCACCTTGCTTAACACTCTCAATGAAACCATTAAGAACATTCCTATAAGCTACCTTTTGTTCTTTGATAAGCTTCTTCTGCTCTTCCATTTGATTAGCATACATCTTATCTTTAAGGTCTACTATCATAGATTTCTTAGCTTCTGTTGAGAGGTCTTTAGACTCGTTAATCTTCTTTATTTTATAGGCAGTATCATACTCTTTATTCTTGATAACCCAATTAAGAATATTAAGTCTGTTCTTAGCGAGTTTTTTAGCCATCTTTAGGTTTTTCTTAGTAAGCTTCTCTATCTCTTTAGCATTACCATCTTTAACCAAAGATTTCCACATATCTCTCTCAGCCTGTGTAAGCCATTTAGCCTCGTCTATATCTTTAAGCTTATCCTTTAGAGGTCTATCTTTATCCCTTATGTGAGCATTAAATACAGTAGAGTAGCCTTTCTTTAAAAGTTTTTCTATATGCTCGTTATTCTTCTCAATAACTTTTATACGCTTCTCTTCACGAGTTTCTACATAACCCCTAAATTTCTTAGCCTCACCCTTCTGGATATATCCTTTTTCTTCTAAGGTCTTAATGGCTGTCATAGACTCAGCATAAGAAGCTTTAGAGTTCTTTATGATACCCTCATAATGCTTTATCTCTTGTTTAGCTTTCTCGTTAGTTAGCTTAACTTTTTGAGCCTCTAGTTTAATCTTCTCGGTATCATTTGTAGAGTGCTTAATAGCTTCATTAACTACTTCTAATCTATTATCCACAGGTATATTAATATCATTAACAACATTAGATATATCATTAACATTGTTCATAAGCTCTAGTTTTCTTTTATTAGCTTTCCATGCTTCATAAGTAGCCTGTTTCTCTGTTTCACTTCTACCTGTATTATCTGAAAAAGCAATGCTCTTAGCTTCTTCATCAGAAATGTCTAAATTACTTAATTTAGCACCTACTAACTTAGCATTATCTCTTTGCTGTTTAGAGATAGATTTAGAGTGTAAAGAAGTAAGCATAGTATCTGCTTCAATTTCACTTACAACCTTATCTTTCTTAGCTTGTTCTACTCTAGAGATTTTCTCATTATAATCTATATCAGGTCTAGCGATAACTTCATTAAGATTAGCTACAAGCTTATCTTTAGCGTAGGATAAGACTTCATTAAATCTACTTTTAACTGTGTTCATATATGCTTTATTGGCGTTTCTAAGGTCAGACTTTAATACATCTAAAGCATCTTTCTTTAACTGATTTAGTTTATACCAAGCGTTAGGGTCATCTTTATTCACAGAGGCTATAAAAGTATCTGTAAGTATCTTAGCGTTAATCTCACCTGCTTCATCAGGTCTTAGTGTAAAGCTCCTAGATTTCTTACTTACGAGGTCTTTCCATATCTCTTTCTTCTCTTCAATAGGTGCTGCTGTACTTGCTACCCAGATATTACTAGAGTAATTACTATAAACTGCTTTATTTTCAGCTTTAAGGACACCCTCATATTTACTTGAAGCAAAGTCTAAATCTCTCTTAAAAGTAGCTTCAAGTTTATTCTGATACTCTAAAGGTAGGTCGTTAGTTGTAGCTATACTCTCTAATCTAGTAGCATATTCTTCGTAGAGTTTCTTATGCTCTTCTGCTGTTACAGCACTACGACTAGCTTCTCTATACCAATCTTTAATATCATAATATTTAGCTGATGCTTGATTATATCTTGCTAAATCTTCTTGGTCTTTCTTGATTTTCTCTGCTTTAGCTTTGGCTTCATCTATTGATTTAACCTTATCAAGCCCATAAGCTACTGTTTGTATTGTATTAGTAATCTCTTTAGCTGTTTGAGATACCACCTGAGGTTTCTGTATAAGAGGAGCTAAAGAGAATTTCTTTTGTGTTGTTCCGAAATCTACCATTTATATCCCCCTCAATACTGGGTTAATACTTTGTGCACCACCTAAGCTTTCGCTAGGGTACGGTGAACCGCTACCGAACACACTAGAGCCTAACTGATAACCTGCTACACCTGCTCCAACAGCTCCGCTGACCATACCTAAAGTAGATACAGTATTCTGCATAGCTTGTGCTTGTCCTGAGTAAATAGCTTGATTAGCCCTATCTCTGGCATTCTCCATCTCTACCCCAAAGTTTACAGCGTTATCCTCTGCTTTCTTAGCAAGGACATTGTGAGCAGACAAGCGATTAATCTCTGATTGAGCATAAAGCTTCTCTGCTGTTTTCCCTGCGATATTTCTCTCTACTATTACATTGGAAGTTACAGCTGTATCCTGTAATCCATTAAATCTTGCTTTAGCCATCTCCAATCTAACACTATCGTCATAAGCCTTAGCTTGTTCTTGGAGTTGTGCTAGTTGTTTATTATAGCTTTCTGTGGTTTGCTCTGCGTTCATCTCAAAGGCTCTCGCTGCTGCTTTATTCTGCGAGATACCCCCTAAGACTGACATCAGAGCCATACCACCTGCCAGTGCTAATGTTGCTGACATTATTTTCCTTTCATCTTTATTAAGACATATCTAAAGATATAGCAACTATACGCATATAGAAGTATAAATAGATATGTCTTAGGTTTAACCTCCTCAGAGGCTCTCAAACCACTATGTATGAAATCATTGGTTATTTATATCCTTTCAAACCATCCTACAAATTTTTCCATTTCAGGATTATTCTCCATAACTTCAAGATAACGCATAAACTGCAACCCATTCAAAACTTTTAACAGCCTCAAATCTTTAACCCTGCCGACTGCTTCCAAGGTTTTTAATCCTACTATTCCGTCCACCTTAAGGTCAGGAAATAGTTTTCCGTTTCTGTTAAGTAGATTAAGTGCTTTTTGCAGCTGTACTCCAGCTGTTTTCCAACTGCCAAGATTTACAGACTGCTCAAGAAGCTCTTCTGCTATCACAGGAGGAAGCATATCCCCGCGAAACTTATCCCAATACTCTCTTTTATAAAATTGCTCTACCAAAGCGTCAAGTTCTTTGTCTTTTTGCATATCTTTTAACCGATTGGCAGTTTTATACTTATCAATAATTTCCCAACCTTTCCAACTTGGGTGGTAAACCCTAGATATCCCTCTATAGGTTTCCTTTCCACGATCAGATTTGTCGTTTATATATCCACCCTCCACCCCGAGCAAATTACTAAATGCAGATTTAAAGCTCATCACTATCCTTTATCAAAGAAATATACTCCTATTGCTCCTGCTGTTATAGCACTTATAGCTACCATTATAACTCTTATCATAATCTTATTAGGGATATCTTTAAGCTCTTTTAAGATATTCTCATTGTTTGTTATGCGTTTCTCAAAGTTATTAATGATAACATCGTATCTCTTAAGGTCGGCCAGACGCTCTGTTTTATGGTTTTGAAGAGCCATACAGCCTGTCTTATGAATTTCAAAGATACTCTTAACATCTTTCTCATTAGCATCAATCCTATGGTGAACCCTGCTCTGACTCTCAGACTGAGCCTTTTCCATATTAGCAAGTTTCTCTAGGATAACCTCTTGTTTACCCATAGACTCTATAAGCTTATCTACTTTTTCATTGGTAGTATGCTGAGCTTCACTCAAACGCTCTACTGCCATAACTAATACGGAAATCTCGTTAGTTTCCCCGTTCATTATCTTTACCCATCCTTTTGTATTTCTCTAAAGTTCTGCCTCCAAAGTATGCTAGTGTCATAGTTGTAAGTAATGTTTCTATCACAGGAATGTAGGCACTCTTCACAGAGAAACCCCAATTACCATCTCCTATCATAATCACAGTAAACATAAAGATTACCCAAGCATAACTGAGGGGTCTTATAAGCCTTGTTATGATGTGCTCGTTATCGCTAGTCCATCTCTTGGTTATCTCTTGTTCATGCTTAACTATCTTCTCTTGAAGCTCTAAGTTATAGTTATTAAGAGCTTCTTGAAGTTTGTTCCTGAGGATTAACCGTTCTTCATCACTCGTGAATAAATTATCTAACCCTTTAGAAACACTATCTACTACCTTATCAACTCCTCCAGAGAATAAATCAGTAAACCAACTCATAATATACTCCATATAATAAATGCTAATGCAATATCTTGCATAATCCCATAATATAGCTCTTGAGTTTCCCAAGCTCCTTGAACACTAAAGAATTTCCATTTAAACTTTAATGAATAATCTTTAGCAAATAAACAAGCTTCCGGAAAAGCTACTGCAAGGAATATCGTTATCATAATAACTTCGGTATAACCTATATAACCCCACAGAGCTAATGGAAGATATACTAAGAACCACCAATAAGTCCCTCTAAGAGCTAAGGCTAGGTAGCTAAAATCTCTCCATTCTGTATTGGGGTTAAAATATAATGAAGCTATATAGCGTATTCCGTTGTGTTTACCCTCTGAGTTATCTACATACTTCTCTCGGTCTGTTGTAAGAGTTCCTACCCACTCTCCCCAGCCAAAGCTTTCTCCAAGTAAATAGCCTAAGCCTATCATTAGGGATACTTGCCAGTCTCTTGTAATATAGTAAAAGAGCAAACCTAAGAGTATTGCATTCACTTTAGCAAATATACTCCAAGTTCCCCTCAATCTATTTAATATTGTAAACATATTATTCTCCTATACTTTCTATGCAATGTCTATTCTCTAGGAGCCTTAGAAATTTACACAGAGCTTTATCTATAAGATTAGCCTCACCACTTTCTATACGCCTTCCTATATGGGAGCTTACGGTTTCATCTTGTGAGCCATTCCATAAGACGACATTGAGCATCTGGTCTAGGACTATAAGAAACCTCATAGCCCTGTTGTATCTTGCTACATCATATTCAAACTTACCTATGATTTCTTCTCTGGTCATCTTAAGTTCCAAATACAGGAAGCATAGCGATAAACTCTTCTTCTGTAGGTAAGCTTATAGAACCACTTAAGATGTCCTCTTGTGTCTTTCTAGCTTTCACCCAACACTCTGCATTAAATGCTAAGACATCTATACAGAATTGCTGATGAGGATACGAGGAGTCATCTTTGTAGAGCGTACAGTTTACTATGCTTTCTAGGCGTATCCCGTTAGCTTCATTGTAGTCATCTATAACTTTCTGCACATGCTCCTTAACTATTCTCTCACCATCTCTTATAGTAACTTCTAAGATTTCTTTATTTATCCTGTCGAAGTCTGGGAGGTAGTTACCCTCAGAATCTTTTAGGTAATACTTGTATAGGCTACCTGAATCGTCCACAGGGAGTAACCCTATATTCTTATGCTTTGGTAGAACTATACCATTATCTCTTACAGGAGATAGCTCCTCTGTCAAACCTAAAGATTGTATAAGGCTGTCACTAGGGTCTGCATATAGTTTTCCTTTTGTATCTTTATAATATATCATTTATTCTCCTTTTATCTTAACTCAAACCAACGACTTATAGACCCATTAGTGTTTAGAGTTAATTCATAGGTGTCGTTTGGAGGAACTAGAAAAGTTAAATTACTCATAACATAATCTCCATTATCATTTCTTAATTGTAATAGAAGGTAATCATCTCCATTAATTTCTATACTACCTCCAGTAGGGTCTCCTCCATTATTTCCTGCCGCTATTAAAAGTATAGATACCATAATTGGCTTACCTGTATCATTTGTGTAGGTTACACCATCTGTTCTATCATCTAGTACATTAGTCC
>Ga0256828_1001819_pt1 | contig 13129 bp, 9 predicted proteins | sample CV88metaG_FD_185993 | JGI IMG/M metagenome (GOLD analysis project Ga0256828, IMG submission 185993) | Hydrothermal vent microbial communities from East Pacific Rise, Pacific Ocean - CV88 | ecosystem: Environmental > Aquatic > Marine > Hydrothermal vents | place: Pacific Ocean: East Pacific Rise... | reverse complement strand
TATAAAACCAGATTTTGTCGTGCATGGAGATGATTGGGTAACTACCAATCAAAGAAAATATAGAGAAGAAGTTATAGAAGTTCTAAAAGCTTGGAATGGAGATCTTGTAGAAGTATCTTATAGTAGCAATATTAATGACCTACAGATTAAAGAGCAGATGGGGAAACTAGGAATTACTACAAGTGCAAGAATGGGACGTTTGAGAAGACTTATTGATGCAAAACCCGTTGTAAAAATACTAGAAACACACAATGCTTTAAGTGGACTCATTGCAGAGAATGCATCAGAAATACTTGAGGATGATGAGTTAGTAACCTTTGATGGTATGTGGTCAAGTTCATTGACAGATTCTACCTCAAAAGGTAAACCAGACATCGAAGCTGTCGATACCACTGCAAGACTTATGACCATCAATGAGATTTTTGAAGTAACCACTAAACCGATGATTTATGATGCTGATACAGGTGGAAAACCTGAACACTTTGAGTTTACAGTTAGAAGCTTAGAGCGTACAGGTGTCTCTGCTGTGATTATAGAAGATAAAACAGGTCTAAAAAAGAACTCACTCTTTGGTAATGATGTGGCTCAAACCCAAGATACTATAGAGGGTTTCTGTCATAAAATTAGAGTAGGAAAAGCAGCCCAAATCTCAAAAGAGTTTATGGTGATTGCTAGAATTGAGTCACTTATTTTAGAAGCAGGAATGGATGACGCTTTAAAAAGAGCTTTCGCTTATGTAGAAGCTGGAGCTGATGGGGTGATGATTCACTCACGTCTAAAAGATCCTGCAGAGATTATTGAGTTTGTTAATAAGTTTAGAGAACAAGATAAAACGACACCTATTGTTGTGGTTCCAACCTCTTTTAACTCTGTTACCACCGATGAGTTTGCTGCCATGGGTGTGAACGTAGTGATTTACGCTAACCACATGCTTAGAGCTGCTTACCCAGGAATGATGGGTGTCGCAAAATCTATCTTAAAACATAAAAGAACTTTAGAAGCAGAGCCAGACTGTATGCCGATTAAAGCGATTTTAGAACTTATCCCAGGAACAAAATAATGGCACTAGATACCAATAGCTTTTTAGATGGACTTATAGCCAATGGGTACACCCACCTCTGTGTAGTACCATGTAGCTTTGCTAAAAATATTATTAACGCTGCTATAAACAGTGATAAGATTGAGTATCTTCCTAGTGCCAGTGAAGCTGTAGCTTGTTCTGTTGCAGCAGGTCTTAAGATGTCAGGGGAAAAGCCTATTGTTATCGTTCAGAGTTCAGGAGTTACCAACATGGGAAGCTGTATTACCAGTCTGCTTAAACCTTATGGGGTAACTTTTCCCATTATGACAAGTTGGAGAACTTACAAAGAGGGTGACAGTGAGATACAACATCAACACCTAGCTACAGAGCTACCAACCCTTATAGAAGCCTATGGTTATAAACATACCATTTTAGATGTTGAAGATGAAGCAACAGCTCTTAGTCAAATAGATACCTGTGACAACACAGAGACCATCTGTATTATTAAAAAAGACTCTTTCAGTAAAGTAGAACTCCTAGAGAAACATCAACTAGACTTTAGTCATTTAACAGCTCGTTCTGAGTTTCTTATAAAGATGAATGAGACCTTTAAAGATACCGATACCCTCTTCATAGGAACAACAGGAAACACAGCCCGTGAGATGTACTCTTTCATGCCAGATACCAATAACTTCTATATGGCAGGAAATATGGGTGGAGCATTAAGCCTTGGTCTTGGTGCTGCTCTTGCAGGTAAAAAAGTTGTTGTTTGTGGTGGTGATGCTGAGTTTGTAATGCACATGGGTGGAATGACAACAGCAGGACGTTATGAGAATATAGACTTAACTTACATACTTTTTGATAACGAATCAAACAAATCAACAGGTGGACAAAACACTTACCAAAGCCATGTTGATTACATCAATATTGCAAAGAGTTCAGGTTTAACTACAAGTAATGAAGTGATTGAAAAACTAAGTGACTTTAATGAAAAACTAGAAGAGCTAAAATCAAACACTGGTCTAAAGTTTGTCTGTGTGAAATGTGGTATAGATGATGAGACACCTAGACCACCGATTGAGATTGTAAAAGTAAAGGAGTTTAATTAATGAGCCAACCAAGTAAAAGAGTTATGGTTGATATGTCAGCTACACTGATTCATCATGGACATACAAGACTACTTAAAAAAGCTTCTGAACATGGAGATGTTATTGTGGGGCTTACAACAGATGAGGAGATTGTTACTAAAAAGGGCTATACACCTGAGTTGACATTTGAACAGAGAAAAGAGATACTAGAGTCTATTAAGTATGTCTCTGAAGTAGTAGCAGTTCCTTGGTTACTAACCGATGCAACTCTAATAGAGCATAACATTGACCTGCTTGTTCATGGTGATGACAACTCTAACCTTATTGACAAAGAGAAACTTCTTATTTTCCCAAGAACCCAAGGGATAAGTAGTACCGATATTCGCCATAATGTGGTCAAAGCACTTTCTCAAACTATGAGTAGAAAAGTTCTCTTAAACCCTGGTCCTGCCACCACTACATACTCTGTAAAAATGGCACAAGTGGTAGATGATATCTGCCCACGTGAGTATGAGTTTGGTGACCTTATGGAGTGGGTTTCAAATGAACTTACTACCATTGTGGCTAACCAAGAGGAGTATGTAACCATCCTCTTTGGAGGAAGTGGTACAGCTGTAGTAGAAGCGACACTTAGTTCTGTAGTGCCTCATGGCAAAACAGTACTCATAGTAAACAATGGAGCTTATGGTAAACGTATGTGTCAAATAGTTGAAGCGTATGATATGAACTTTGTAGAGTTTGAAAGCTCACCTATAGAGCCGATAGACTTAGAAGCTTTAGAAACTGCAATTAAAGCAGAAACAAATCTTTCTCATTTGGCTATTATTCATAACGAGACAACAACAGGACTATTAAATAACCTTGATGACTTGGGAGCATTGGCTAAAAAGTATAACTTAGAACTTATCGTTGATGCCATGAGTTCTTATGCTGCTATTCCTATTGACATGAAAGCTCAAAACATCTCTTACCTACTTGCCAGTTCTAACAAGAACATTCAAGGTATGGCAGGAGTTGGGTTTGTGATTGCAAACAAAGCTGACATAGAAAAAGTAAAAGAGATTAAACCTAGAAACTTCTACTTCAATCTCTATGCACAATATGAGAACTTCATTAAATCACATCAGATGCGTTTTACTCCACCTGTACAGACACTCTATTCGCTTAAACAAGCCATCATAGAAGCCAAAGAGGAAGGGATAGAGAATAGATACAAAAGATACTCTAAATCTTGGGAGACGTTGACCAACACACTTAAACAGATGAATTTAGACTATTTAGTAGATGACAAATATCACTCTAAAATCATTACTTCTATTTTTATTCCAGAGGGTGTGGACTTTAACGACATGCATGACTATTTCTTTGAGAGAGACTTTACTATTTATCCTGGAAAAGTTGCTGATTTCAATACTTTTAGGGTGGCTAATATTGGTGAGATTGACAGTGATGACATATTAAATTTTTTAAAACTTTTTAGAGCATATTTAAATCAATAAGATGACAAAAGATTTAAAAATTATTATTCTGGGAAGGGTACTACAAATAGGTATTACACTTCTTTCAATAAGGTTGTTAACCACATTTCTTAGCCCCGAAGAAGTAGGAAATTACTATTTGCTTTTGGCTCTTTTGGCATTTTTTAATTTGGTTTTATTAAATCCACCTGGGATGTACTTTAGTAGACATTTACTGGAGTGGCAACGAAGTAAACAATTGTTAAACGCCTTGAGTGTGTTTATTGGCTGGATGTTGGTAGTTATTGTTTTGGCTACAGGAGTGCTACTACTAGTGTATAATGTTCTTGATTATAAAAATAAGTTTGAATTAATAATTTTTTTAGTGTATATTCTTGGAAGTATTATTATTAGTACAATTCATCGTAATGTACTTTTTGGATCGAATACATTAGGGTTTAGAAAAGAGTTTGTGATATATCTTTTGCTTACTTTGATACTTGGATTGATTTTTTCTTCGATGATTGTTAAGTGGTATTATCCTTATGCATTAGGTTGGCTGCTTGGCGTATTGTTGTCTGAATTAGTTATGGTTTATTTTATTTTTAAATTTTTTATACAAGATAATAAGCTAGATATAAAAAAAATAAAAGCCACACTCACAAAAGAACGACTAAAAAAGATATTGATTTTTACATTTCCTATAGGTGTTACAACATTTTTAATGTGGGGACAGACGATAGCATATAGATTTTTAGTTGATAGTTATTATTCTGCAGAAGTGCTGGCATATATAGCAGTAGGATTGGGTATAACAGCTTCTGTATTTGGTTCTGTGGAGAGTATTGCACAACAATATTTTAATCCTATTTTCTTAAAAAATATTTTAGATGCATCACGAGAAAAAAGAGCGCAAGCATGGAACAGTATGGCGCGATATATTGTCCCCATTTATCTCTTTACTGCTTTTTTTACGTTAGCTTTGGCAGAGGTGCTAATCAATATCTTGGTAGACCATAAATTCCATGATGCCTATGTATATGTTATGGTGGGTGTTATGATAGAGTTTTTTAGAGTGATGTCAAATTTACTTAATAGTGTTGCTCAGTCTGAGTATAAAACCATATCAACGGTAAAACCATACTTTGTAGGTTTTGTCATTTCATTAGGTGTATTAAGTAGTATGGATTTTAGTGAGAATTATCTTATGATTCCTGTAGTATTGGGTTTTGCATACTTGTGTGTATTTATCTACATGTATGTGAATATGAAACAGATATTAGAGATTAAATATGAGGTAAATTGGTTCAAAGTATGCTTTTTATCACTCCCTTTTGGTATGATATATTTTATAAATTTAAAGCAGAGTAGTTTATGGTTTAATGTAGTGACTTTAGCTGGATTTGGACTCTACTATCTATTTGCAATTTGGCTAACAATGAAAAAGACTGATAAAGGTATTATTTAATATGAGAGTACTTACAATTTTTATAGATATGATTCGTGCTAATCGCTTACAAACTTTTAATGACGAGGTGAAAAAATCAACACCATTAGATGAAGCATTTAAGGAGTTAGGGGGTACTGTGTATACCAATTGTTTTACACCAGGACCTGACACCCCTAGAGGTATGGCTTCGTATTATACTGGGTTACCACCTTATTTGAATGGATGTACTACGCGTCTAAAGTGGCCAGAATATTTTTTAAAACCTGAACTTAAAACAGTCTTTGATTTGTTTCTTGAAAAAGAATATGCATTGAATGTAGTCTCCTCTATAAATGAACAAAATAATGGTTTTCTTCCTAAGTATATTAAAAATATGGATGTCAATAATACTGACTATAATCTAAAAAAGTATCTTATGAGTATTAAACTTCAAGAAAAGCATCATCTTTTTATTAGTTTACCAGATTACCATCTCGCATTTGATGATGCTGGCTATTCAAAAAATGGAGAAAAAATTGCATATGGTGAGGTACGTACCTCTTTTGATATTATTTTTGAATGTTTTGATAAAGATGATTTTGATCATATCTTTATTTTTTCTGACCATGGTTTTAAGTTTTTATCTGAGTACAAATTGGATTCTCCTATGTATATGATTAATGAAGATAGAATTAATAGTATTATGTTGCATAGAATAAAAGAAGAAAATGGCTTAAGTAGAAATAATAAATTATGTACATTAATGGATTTATTTGCAACATATCAAAAAATTTTAGGAAAAGAGGTTAGTCATGGGATACCTCTTTTAGATAAAGAAGAGTCTGATTTTGTAGTAATAGAAGACCATATTAGTTTTGCACCGCAAGTAAATCAAAATATTGAGTTGTGGGCTCTTGTAAGTAAAGAATTATTATATATAAGAAATTTAGAAAAAGCTATTTTAATTGATAGAAGAACAGGTAAAGAAGAAGAGATTTTAGTCGATGAGTATGATATGCTATTGAAAGAAAAATCTTCTTTTGCATTTTATATAGATGAGTATGAGAAAACTGTACTATATCGAAAAAATATAGTACATGATAAAAGCCAATATATGAGTGGGAAAGTGAGAGAGGATAGGAGTACTTTTATTAAATATTTTTATATAGGACAAGATCTTCTTTTACATTTTTTAACTAGAATTAAGGCTGGGAAATGATACGAAAAGGGAAACTTGAAAAGCTATTAGAACCACATCTTTATGCGCTACTCAATAGAGATACATATAGCTTAAAATTTTTTTATGCTAGGGATATCTTAACTTCTAGACGTTTAGATTTGGCATTTAAACTGTTTTATTTAGACTATTATGAAAAAAATAATATGTTAGCAAATGATATGTATAGGGAGCATATTCGAGCATTTAGTTTGGGAGAATTTAGTGAACCAGGGAATACTGATAAAAACAGTATTGAAAAATATATAGAATCATTTCATGAAACTTTTTTAAATATCAAAGAGCATGGGTTTGATAGTCAAAAAACATTGATTCCTATTGGTTCAGATCAAACCATCATTAACGGGGCACATAGAGTAGCGAGTGCTATTTATCTGAATAAAACAGTTTCATGTGTTGTGCTGGATTGTGATAGTCCATGTTATGACTACAAGTTTTTTTATGAACGTAAGGTTCCTCTTGCCATGATAGAACAGGCCGTTACAACTTTTGTAGAGTATAGTAGTCATGTACATATTGCATTTATTTGGCCTATTGCGAAGAGTAGTGATACTCAAGTAGAAGCACTTATCCCTAATATCATCTATCAAAAAGAGATGACTCTCACACCCAATGGAGCACACAACTTACTGTCACAAATCTATTATGGTGAAGCATGGTTAGGTACAGTAGAGAATGATTTCTCTGGATCTAAAGGGAAACTAGTAGAGTGTTTTAAAAGTTTTGATCCTGTTAATGTTATTGTGTTTCATGCAAATGATTTGGATGAAGTATTGGGAGTAAAAGAGAAAATCCGTGAGTATTTTAATGTAGGTAAACACTCTATACATATTACCGATACACAAGAAGAAGCATTACGAACGGCGAGAATAGTCTTAAATGAAAATAGTATACATTTTCTTAATTATGCAAAGCCTAATAGATACCTTTCTACATATAATAAAATAGAATTATTTAAAAACTTTTTAAATGAAAGTTTAGTGAATACTGAGAATGTTGTTATTGATTCAGGTATGGTACTTTCTGCATATGGCTTAAGAGAAGCAAATGATATTGATTATTTTTATGAAGGAGATAAAGAGATTAAGTCAAAGAATGAAATAGAGGAAAATGATAAAGTATTACCTTATTATAAAATAAATAAAAAAAATCTTATTTATAACTCGAAATACTACTTTTATTTTAATAATATTAAGTTTGTAGCTTTCCCTTATTTGTACAAGATGAAAACAAGTAGGGCAGAGATAAGAGATATAAATGATTGTAAAATGATGGAAGCACTTATAGAAGATAATCAAATAAAAGCATGGATACATGCATATAAACAAAAACTTTTTTATATACAAGTGCTGATCCGTCAAAAAATTATTGCTGTACTCCAAAAACTTGGACTCTTTGATATTGCACGTACACTCTATAAAAAAATAAAGGGTTCACGTGTCTAGACCATTAGTATCTGTAATTCTCCCTGTCTATAATGCTGAAGCGTATATTGTAGAATCTATTGAAAGTATGCTTAACCAAACTTATGAAAATATTGAACTAATTTTGATAAATGATGGCTCAACGGATAGTAGTTTAGAAATTATGCAATCTTATAATGATGCTCGTATAGAAATTATAAGCCGAGAGAATAGAGGATTAATAGCCAGTCTCAATGAAGGTATAAAAAAAGCTAAAGGTAAATATATAGCAAGGATGGATGCGGATGATATCTCTTTATCTCAAAGACTTCAAAAACAAGTTGTTTTTATGGAAAACTCACCAGAAATAGGTATCTGTGGTACGGCTGTCATTATGTTTGGAGAAGGTATTCAAGAAAAAGTATGGAGATTGTCTTTGGAAGATGAGTGTATCAAGACAGAATTACTGTTTTCTTCTGCCTTGGCCCATCCTACTGTGATGATGAAAAAAGTACTTATAGACGAGTATCAACTTTTTTACGATGCTGGGTTTAAACATGCTGAAGATTTTGAACTCTGGACAAGGTTTGCAGAGCACAGTTCTTTAGCAAATTTACCAGAACCTCTGTTAAAATATAGAGTTTTAGAAAATAGTATTAGCAGACTTGCAGATAAAGCAGTAGATCAGCGTTATAATATCATGCAAAAAATTCCTGAGAGATACATGCGTAAACTGGGTATCAATAGAGATGAAAATCAAAGAAGATTACATTTTAATCTCAGTACTAATGTACGTATGCAAGAAAATAATCTTAATTTTGAGAGTTTAAAAGCATACTTTGCACTTCTTACGGATGCAAATAGAAAGAAAAAAGTTTTTGATACACGCTCTTTATATAAAGTATTAGGGAAGAAATGGCTTATCAATATAGTGTATAGACGAAACTTCAGAGCATTCTTTTCAAAATATACACTTTATGGCATTTGGGGAATAGTAACAAAATGAATAAAATACCAAAAATAGTACATTATATTTGGGTGGGGAGTGATATTCCGTTAAATATAGAAGAGCAAATCAAAAAAAATAGTCAATTTTTAGAGGACTATACAATCAAAATTTGGACAGAGTCCAATATGCCATCACTTAATGAGTTTGCTAAACGAGCCTATGCTGATAAAAAATGGGCTTTTGTTTCTGATTATTTGAGATTTAAAATCTTGTATCAAGAAGGGGGTATCTATCTCGATACAGATATGGATCTGTTAAAACCTTTAGATGATTTGTTGGAAAATAACTTTTTTGCAGGATGGAACCGACAAGGTAGAGAAGTCTATGCTGGTATTATTGGGACAAAGAAAGATGATAAGTATATTAAAGCAATTTTGGATGTTTATAAAACAATACCTAGAGGTAAATATCCTACTTCTCCTGAAGTAATGACACATTGTTATCATCAGTATGAGGACAAAGAGAGATTAACCATCTTAGAGAGTAGTTATTTTTATCCTTTGCTAGATGGAGAACGTGCTACTTCTAAAAGGCTTGAGAAAGCCTATACCAATCATTTGTGGCATGAAAGTTGGCGTACTTATGTACCCTTACGTAGATTTTTACGTAGGATTGGATTGATGAAATTTTACCATTTTTTCTTATTTAGGATGAAAAAGTAAAGCTTTATGGCTGAACATGCTAGAATAATATCACTATAAAAAAAGAGAGCATAATGAAACAAACAAAGAATCTATTAGAAAAAGATATTTTTGAAAATAAAATAGGTTTAACACTCGTACTTATGATGGTAGCTTATCTATTTAGTATAGCAATTCGTATGATTTGGGTATCTCAATTTGATGGTAATCCAAGCTTTATGTGGAATGATGAGCTTATGATAAATACCAATGATGGATATGCTTTTGCCAATGCTGCACGAGATTTATTGACAGGTGTTATGCCAGAGGATGGTGTCAAAAAGGCAGTGCATCACTACAGTACAGGACTTGTCTATCTTACCTATGCTTTGGCAAAGTGGACACCTTTTTCTCTAGAAACGGTGATTCTTTATTTACCTGCAGTGATTTCTAGTCTTATGGTGATTCCTGTTATTTTAACTGCACGCCTTATGGGACAGACTCTTCTTGGATTTTTTGCTGCCTTACTCGGGAGTATTGCCTGGAGTTATTATAATCGTACGATGGTAGGCTATTATGATACAGATATGTTCTCTGTACTCTTGCAGTTTAGTATTTTTTATACCATGCTTCAGGTGATTTACCATAAAAATATTTCAAGTATTTTATTGACTGCATTTTTAATCTTTATCTATCCTCTTTTTTATCCACAAGGTATGACGATAGTATTTGCAATGTTTGTTGTAATGGTTGTGTATCTAGGATTAGAGTATAAAAATATTATTAAAACCGATGAGACTGATGATTTTAAAGAGGGAGCTATCTCTTTTTATGGAAGTATCATATTACTGAGTATCTCATTGATGCTAAGTTTACCTCTAGGTATAAGAATTGCATTATTTGCCATAGCTACAGTTATACTTCTGAAGGGTAAACTTTCTAATAAGCAGATGATGGTTGGTGCAGGATTATTTTTTATAGGGTTTCTTATTTTTAGTAATGTTTTTGGCGCCATTATAAGTAGAGTATTTGGCTTTTTAGATAGAGGTGTCGAGGCAGAAGGCTTACACTTTTATCAAGTAATCCAAACAGTAAGGGAAGCAGGATCTATCCCCTTTTCTACTATGGCAAATAGAATCTCTGGTTCACAAATAGGCGTGATACTTTCTCTCATAGGGTATATTATGTTGGTAATACGACATAAGCCTTTTATTCTTGCACTTCCGATGATTGGAGTAGGTATACTGTCACTTTGGGCAGGGCTTAGATTTACGGTGTATGCAGTACCAATTGCTGCACTTTCTGCTATTTATTTCTTTTGGACAATATCGATGTATGTCTCAACTAAAAGAGGATTTCGCTATTTTATTGTTGGTATAGCTACAGCAATGATGCTTTATCCAAATATAACACATATTATTGGGTATAAAGTTCCTACAGTATTAAATAAGACAGAAGTAAGTGACTTGGCAAAATTGAAAAAGATTTCATCACCAAAAGACTATACCATCGCCTGGTGGGATTATGGGTATCCTATATGGTTTTATTCCGATACTAATACACTTATTGATGGAGGGAAACATACAAATGATAATTTTATTGTGTCTAAAATATTGTTAACTTCCTCGCAGGAACTTGCAGCTAATTTGAGTAAAGTTTCAATAGAGAGTTATGTGGATTCAAACTATACAAAAGTGACAGACACTCTTTTTAAAAATAATAAACAAAATCAAATAGATCCTAATTTTATCTTGACAGAACTTGAAAGTGGTAGCTATCCTCTCCCTCCAAAGAGTAGAGACATTTTCTTGTATTTACCATATCGAATGATGAATATATTACCTACAGTAGCTATTTTTGGAAATATAGACTTGATAACGGGTGAAGAGGAAAGAAAGTTGGTTTTTTATCCTACTAATGCTGTAAATAATAAGAATGGTATTTTAAGATTCAGAAATGGTATTGTTTTTGATTCCGTAAAAGGTGAGATACAAATAGGTTCACAAAGAGGTTTGGTACGAAACTCTATTATTACTCAAAATATAGTAAACGGAAAGATGTCATCGCAATCACAACATTATCATATGGATGGGAAATATGTTGTTATTTATATGAAGAGTTATGGTCGCTTTATCGTTATGGATATAGAAACATTTAACTCTACTTATGTACAGATGTTTATTCTTGGTAAATATGATAAAAATCTTTTTGAATTGGTTGTTTCTTCTGCTTATACTAAAATTTATAAATTAAAGTGATGGCATTAAATGAAAAGGGCTCTTTTTGTAACAACTAACCCTGAATTGGGTGGAGCTCAGAAATGGACTTTTGATCAAATTATTTTACTTAAAGAAGAGTATGACATCTATTTGGCTACTGGTAGTAAAGGGTGGTTAAGTAATATAGCTAAAGATAGATGTAAAAAGATATTAATAGAAAAAGGTCTATATTCTTTCTCTTCTATACGTTATCTTTTTATAATATGGAGATTTGTAAAACAAAATCAGATAGATATAGTAATAGCGAGTAGTGCAAATGCAGGAATTTATGCAAGACTTTTAAAGGTACTTATCCCTTCTTTAGCTGTCGTTTATGTGAGTCATGGTTGGAGTTCAGTTTATCGAGGTAACCGTATATATCAGTGGATTGAGAAGGGACTTTCTTTTTTGAGTTCCTCTATATTGGTTGTTTCCCAAAGTGACTATGATAAGGCAGTAAATTTATTGCATATTTCAGTTAGGAAATTAAAACTTATAGAGAATAGTATTTTCCCGTTGTGTTCAGAGAGAATAGACAACCCTATAGCTATAGATAAAGGAGGTAGACTTAATATAGTTATGGTTGCTCGTTTTGATAGACCTAAAAGACAAGATTTACTTATAGGTGCAGCTAGAAAATTATCTCATATGGATTTTCATTTTGTGGGAGAAGGAAGTCGTTTACATCTGTTTCAAAAAGATGCCCCTTCAAATGTTATCTTTTGGGGAACATTGCAACAGGTTAGTGATGTTCTTCGTAAAGCAGATATTGTAGTACTCCTTAGCGATAGTGAGGGGATGCCTTTGTCTATACTTGAAGGGCTATCTTGTGCTAAGCCTTTACTGCTGAGTCATATACCTTCAATGAATATATTTATAGAAGATAATGGTGTTTTGGTTGAGAATAATATTGATGCTGTTATTTCTGGGTTAAGAGAAATTTCAAATCAAAATCTGGAAGCATTGGGAAAAGCATCTCAAGAACTTTTTGATAGAAAATTTAACCTTGAGATGAAAACGGAAAAATATCTTTCTTATTATAGAAGTTTGATTAGCTAGGTTGAATATCTTTTTTGTAGAGAAAATGATAGAGTAGAAGATATGTGACCACAAAAAAACAACTTATTATTAGATTAATTATTGAACTATGTGCATATAGTGTTGAAGCTAGTGTACTTGGTAATAATAAAATGAGTATAAAAAATGTTGTAAGTGGATTATTTTTAGTGATTTGTCGGTAGATGAGCATATGCATATGGTATTTATCTGGTTGCAGGGGAGAGAGTCCTATGGAGAGTTTTCTTCCAATAGAAAACAGTACTTCCCAAACAGGGTAGATAAAAATGGTAATAATATACCATGGACTAATATCGTCATAGGTACTTGTTAGATAGATACCAAGAAGGGCAACGATAAAACCTAATAAATAGGCTCCTCCATCACCTAAGAAAATTTTACCTTTGGGAAAATTTAAAATAAAAAATCCCATAGTAGCTCCTGCTGTGATATAAATAATTGAGAGAATGTTGTCGCAGTTATGATGAAAGGTAATAAAAGAAAATGAGGCAAGAATAAAGAGTATGACTCCCGATGCCAAACCGTTAAAG